>Ga0316222_1000105_pt1 | contig 132925 bp, 67 predicted proteins | sample TBH18011metaG_FD_206008 | JGI IMG/M metagenome (GOLD analysis project Ga0316222, IMG submission 206008) | Freshwater microbial communities from Trout Bog Lake, Wisconsin, USA - TBH18011 | ecosystem: Environmental > Aquatic > Freshwater > Lake > Hypolimnion/Profundal zone | place: USA: Wisconsin...
GCACAGGACTGCCGCACTCCACGACGCTCGCGCGACTGCGAAGCCGCTCCCCGGTTCATGCCCAACAATCACCCTCGCGCTTTGGCGAGGTTAGCTCCTCAGGATGACAGCAATCGGGGCGCCGTCCTCGCTCGGGCGTCTGGTCTTCAAAGTTGTGGGTAATGGAGAGGAGGCACCACCGCTTTCCAATGCGATAAGACTCAGGAATTACCCAAAACGTTTCCTGCGCCTGTCTCGTCACCATGGTGTCATACGAGATCCCGAGTAGGCTGCAACTCGGCAGCGCGTCCGGCTGTGAAAGCGCCGGAGCTTCGTCGTTGCTCCAGGAAGCTGTCGCGGTGACGAACGCCCCACGGCAAACGTCGGAGAGCGTCCTGTGAGATTCCTTCGACAGACTCAGGACAGGCTCTTCGCAAGCTGCCAATGAACACGTCTTGACGTGGACGAAGCTGGGGAGCGCGGGCTTCCAGGCCGTCCCCCGCCGGCATCCCTGCCCCATCGCTCACTACCCCTTCCGCAGCGGTTGGTTCATCTGATGGCGCAGCCAGAGAGCGGCGAGGGTCACCAGCGAAAACACGGCCAGAAGGACTCGTTGCGCGGTGACGATCACGGGCCGGGCGCGGGTGAAGAATTGCACGGCCCCGGATGGGTCGGACTCGCGGCCTCTTTCGCCGACTGCCACCACTCGCAGGGTTACCCCGATGCCCGGCGGTATCCCCGCAAGATGGGCGCGAACGCGATTTTCCACCTTGGCAAACTCCACGCCGGGAATCGGCGTCCAGACCGATCCCACCGCCCCGGTCGGTTCCACCGTCAACCGGCGAACTTCAAGGCGGTAGGTCAACGCGGTCGTGCCCCGGAGGATCGCCGGCGGTTTCCATGAGAGATCCGCTGTGTCAAAGCTCACGCGATCCACCAACAAATCGCCCACCGGAGTAATTCCAGCGCGGTTGACGCAATTGACGAGATTCTGGCTGGACGCTGCCGAATTGCTCCCGGAGGACGATGGCAGCAGAAGAGGCGAGGCGGATCCAGATTTCCATACAACACGCGAAACGATCTCGGCCGACAGCGGCACGGTTATTTCGCGGTCCGCAACGTGAATCTTGAGTATGGACGAAACTTTGCCGGGCCATGCGGCCTGGATGTTGAGCGCCAGATCGGCGCTTTTTCCGGCATCGAGCGCCAGCGAACCGCGGTCCACTTGAAACGGCGGCGGCGCGTCGATGGTCATGGCGACAGCGGCGCCGGTGTTGTTGGCCAGATGAAGCGGCAACGCTTTCGGGCGCCCCGCCTCCAATCGCCCGAACTCGAGCGCTTTCGGTTCGACGCTCAGCTCGGGCACGGGTTGATTCGGCTGGGCGATGGCAAGCGCATGGACGCGAACTTGCTGGAGCGTCGCGCCGGTTCGAAATTCCACCGCCTCGTCCAACCCCGTCGCGTCAGCCGGCGGAAGCGACAGGGTGATCGCGCGGGAACTCCTGGCGGGAACGACAACCTCTTTTGGGAAATCCAATCGCGAATTGCCGGAAATGCAAACGGTCCGTTCCTCATCCGTATCATTGGAGAGTGTGACTGTCCCGGAACGTGCCGCCCCGGTGCCGCTCCCCATCAGATCGAGCGCTTTGGGAGCAATCCGCACCGGAACGAAAGCGTTGGCGTGCAAAACTGTGTCGCGCGCCGGAAATCCGGGATATCGCAGAACGCCACGGAATTCCTGCTCGGAGTCCGCCGGCAGGGAGATCGTGAATTCACCATTCTCGTGGCGGCCCAGCCGAAAATGGGAAGGCTGGATTTGCCAGGGCGCTTCCAGGAAAAAATCGCCTTCCAGGACCGTCCCGCCGCGGTTGCCGACAACGATGGTGCGGTTCGCGGTCGTCCCGACGGCCACGTTGCCGAGGTCGACCGCGTTCGGCGCAGCCAGTTCCGGTGGATTATCGACGATGGCGACATCGATGTCGGCCGGAGCGGACGTCCCGTTTTTGTCCTGGGCGACAAAGGTGAAGCGGTCATGGAGATCGCCACCGGTTGTCATCGGAGCGGTTTGGCGATAAGTCAAAATCGACATCTCCAGATCGACAGCCTTGATTTCCACCACGCTGCCGAGTTGCGGCTGTAATCGGGTGGAAAAGGTGACATCCTCGCCTTGGCGTCCGTAGATCCGCAGAGGAATCTGCACGGTTCCGCCCGGGCCGACGCGAGCAGTGACGGAGATGGCCTGGGGGGGGAGCGGTTCCTTGCCCCGCCGTTCATGTTTGGGGACAACGGGGAGCGTTAAGTCGGCCTGCGCCGAGACGAAGTGGCCCAGCAACAAGAAAATCCCCACCCATCGGGGCGCCGTGCGAAATCGCCGGATATTTGAATTGATCGTCAGCAGAGCTGTCAGTAAAAGGCAATCATCGACCTGCCGCAATGAGATTTCTGAGCCTCCGCAGCCTTTGTGGCGTTTGACCCGTTTGACACCTTTTTGCCGGAGTGATATTTTTCGCCCATCTTCGACAGGCATCCTTCCATCCTTAATCGACAGGTACTGGTGCTCAACCGGTTGTGGCAGGCAGTAAACGTCACCACCGTCCGCAGGGCTTTCATGCTGCTGTGCCAGGGCCACGCCCATGCTGTCGCCTGTGACGGCGCCAACAGCTACTCCACCCACGACTTCGAAAGCTGGCGCGATTTTTCCACCCGTTCGCCCGAATCGGAGATGGTCCACACTATTTCCTTCAGGATTCGCATCCCGCGGGTCATCGTTCTCATGGTGTTCGACCGGATGCCGCAGAAGGAGATCAAGTTCACCCGCCACAACATCTTCGAGCGGGACAAGAACACCTGCCAGTACTGTTGCCGGACCCTCGATCGCCGGGAACTGAACCTCGACCACGTGGTGCCGCGCGACCGCGGCGGCCAGACGACGTGGGAAAACATCGTCTGCTCATGCATCCCGTGCAACACCCGCAAGGCCAACCGTCTGCCGCACGAGGCGGGGATGCGTTTGATGAAGAAGCCGGAGCGGCCCAAGTGGCGCCCGTTCCTGCACTTCACCTTCGGCACCGGCGGACACCACGACTGGAAACACTTCCTGGACGTCGCCTACTGGAACGTCGAACTGGGCCAGGAACCGCTCTGAGGGCGCGACCAAAAGTGGGTGAGGTATGGAGAGCGAAAGCGCGTCGAGACGGGCTGTCCGGGGAGCGCACGCGTCCCGCGTGCTGGCGCCGGCGTCTCGCCGACGCAAACTTCTCGCCCTCGTTCTGCCGGGGATCTCCAACAACCGCGCGCCCGGTGAATGTTGCAGTCCCGGGCGCGCCATCTGCCACCGAATAGGAAGTTCGTCCCGGCGAGACGCCGAAACCAGCACGCGGGACGCATGCGCTCCCCGGATTCCCCATACGGCGCTCACCCAGTACCAATCCCACCCCCGCCCCTAGCCGCCGCAGAATACTCGTTGCCACTGGCACGGAACCGGCTATACTACGTTTATGCTTCGCGATAGACATTTCGTCGGTGACCCTCGCATCCGGCGCCGGCACGTTCCGGGCCGCGGAGCGCGCTTTGCAAGCGCGTCGGCGTTTACAATGTTCGAGGTGATCGTGGCAATGTTCGTGACGATCCTCATGGGCACGGCCCTCCTTCGCGCTTTGCTGATGACTGAGGACTGGGCCGGGCGCGCCCGTTTGACCGTCATCGCGCGCGCCATTGTCCAGCGCAATTGCGACGCCGCAGTCGGGGTGACGTTTACCGGCACCACCGCCATGCCTGCGATTCTCAACTATGCAAGCGGCAGTGTCCGCTCGGACACCGGCACCACGCAGGAAAACATCAATGTCACCCTCAACGCGGGATCCACGGCGATGGTCAGCGGCACGCTCACGCAGACCGTGGTCGATGAGCCGACGCCGACAGGCCTTGTGGCCAGTCTGGGGACTCTTCCCGCTCGCAGAATCACCTTCCAGATCGATTACGACTATCATTCCAGGCACTACACCTGGGCTCAAGCGGTCGTGCGATCCCAAGACCAATGAATCATTCCCTCAAGTCGAGCTTTCGCCGGGCATTCACCTATGTCGAAATGTTGATGGTGGTCGCCGTGGGCATGGTGGTAATAGGCGGGGTGTATTCCTTCTGGCGCACTTCATCCATTATCGGCACCAAATGCATTTCGATGAACATCACCGAGATCGCCGCCCACAACGTTCTCGACCGGCTCCAGCGAACGCTGCAAACAGCCTACACGCAGCCCTATACGATCGACGTCAACGGCAATCCGCTGTTCGGCGGCACTACCGTCCTTAACAACGGTGCGGGGATTACGGGAAATGCCGCGGTCAACTCAGGGTTGGCGCCGGTTGTTACGGGAAGTCTCGCGACGATCACGGGGACCGGTCCCGGCATCAGCTTCTTTCGGGTCGTCGGGTCGCCTTACCTCGTATCCATGGGGACTGCCGGAATTGCATCCAACGCCACTTCAATCTCCTTCACCTCGGATACCACCGCTCAGATAGTGCCGCCGGCGCCTCAAGATAACGATTGGCTGGTCGCCTACACCACCGCGCTCCTTACGGGAACGTCCAACCAAGTCTGGATCCACCTCTCCGGCTCGCCGACCACGAGTTCTTCCGGAAGCAAAATTACTTATACGATGGTCGTCTCGGGTACCCTGTTCACCCTGAGCAGCACAGGAAACGCGCCGACAAGCCTTCCCTATCAGGCCAGCACTACGGGCACTGGCAGTTCGGTCGATGTATCGGCGATGTTGCTTCGCGCCACGGCATTTCTCGTCGTCAACCAAACTGACCTTCGTTATTATGATTCCTACAAAGTCGGTAACGCCACAGGGATCGCTGCCAACAATTCGGTGAACGTCTCCGGCACCAACTACGTCACGCTCACCAGCCAACTGACCCTGTCCGGGACGACCGCGCCCTACGACAATTTTCCCACCTGCTTCTCTGTCGTGCAATTTGGCGGTCGGCCGTTTGTGGGGGTCAACCTGCACGTTTCGGCCAATAACTACAGTACCTACCTTCAGGGCAAAGGGGCGGACTTTTTCTGCACATACATGGGGGTCGGTTCGCTGATTTCTCTCAAATCCAACCCATAACGCCAATGAAAATTTGCAACAGTATCGGAATTCGAGCGCGCCTTCCCCGGGGCAACGTCCTGCTGGTGACGCTCTTTGTGATGACGATGCTCGTCATGTGTCTGTCGTACGTCATGGAATCGACCGGAACGGTCACCAAGCAAACCAACCTCAACCGCGAATATCTCGCCGCGCAGACGGCCGCGGAAGGCGCCGCGGATTTTGCGTTTTCGATCTGGGTCAAGCAGACCAACAACTTTCACACGCAGCTTACCTCGGCGCAGGCCAACAACGGTTTGGTAGGACCCTGTTTTTCGGGAACCGGCGCGCCTCCGGGCACCACGGGGTTCGTTTACAGCCCGGCGACTTTCTACAATTCGGGCACGGCGGGAGTTACCGTGACCGGTGCGCTCACCATCACCGCGCTAAGCAAATACGGCGTCCCCCTCGGGACGAATTCCATTCCCGACCCGGTCATCGGACCGGTTCCGGGCTACCCGGGGTGGTGGGGGCGCACGTACACCTACGCCGCCACCGCGGTCCTCGAACCGGATCTGGGAACGAGCGGCAGCAGTAGCCCGCGTTTCTTTCGCGCCGGCGCGCGGCGCTTGTTCCAGTACTCGGAGGTGCCGATGTTTCAGACGATGTATTTTTACAACGACGATCTGGAAATTTATAATTGTGCGAGGACCACAGTCAATGGACTGGTGCATACCAATAAGAATCTCTACCTGCTTGCGGCGTCAGGGAATCTCACGTTCAACGGCCAGGTGAGCTATTCGGGCACATATACCTCCGGAGCGGCGCCGCCCGGCGGTTCCAACTACATCAGTGCCAGCACGACCTCGGGATTGGTCCCTCCGACCTTTAATGCCGGCGTTCCTTATTTGACGCCGACAATGTCTGCGGTGGGTTCCAACATTCAGGCGGACTTTCCATCCCCCTATGGCTCCAACTCCTCACCCGGGGCCTCGACCGATCCCAACCTCATGACCGGCTTTCATGAGATCATCCAACCGCCCAGCACGGCCACCGCCGACCCGCCCGAACTCTCACAGCGGCGTCTCTTCAACAACGCGGGGTTGATTATTCAAATCGGCGATCCTGTCGTCATTAACACGACCAATACGGCCATCACAACCGTCTCGTCCACGACGCATCTCCTCGTTCCGGTACCAGGCTTCGTTAATCTGATTGCCGCCCAGCAGGGCGCATCGCTTCCGGTGGCCACCGACGGGACTACAGTCGCGGCCTACGTGAATGCCATCAGCGATGCCGTAACCGCTGGCACGTCGGCCAATGCGATGCTGGTCAAGTATTCTGGCACCGACGCCGTGGGCCCGACGCAATTGTACGATGCGCGCGTCGGCAAGGCCGTCAATGTCGTTAACCTGGATATCGGGAGGTTGAACACCTTTATATCCAACGACATGAGCGGCGCCTTCAACGGAGTAGTGTACGTTTACGATACGGCTACGTACACCAGCGGTTCGGCGCCAAACACGGTGCTCCTCAAGAATGCGGCGATCCTGCCTTCGCCCACTTCCATTCCGAACCCGGCCAAAGGCGTGATCGTATCCCCAGGGCTGACGGTGGCCAGCCAGAATCCGATTTACGTCCAGGGGAATTACAACACCGGGCTAAACCCTGCGAGCTCCGGCTCGACGGTTACCGCCAGTTCGTCCAACGTTGGGACATACGCCAATGGCACGACCCCCTATGTTGCCGTTCCGGCATCCGTTATCGGAGATGCAATCATGCTTCTCTCCACCGCCTGGACGGACGCGAATTCATCGCTTAGTCTTAGCTCGCGTCGCGCCGCCAATACGACTTACAATGCGGCCCTGCTCGGCGGCTGGCAGGGAACTACCAGCACCAATTTTTCGGGCGGCGCGGTAAATTTCCCACGCTTCCTTGAGGACTGGCAGACCAACAACAACAGTTGCACCTACTGGGGTTCCATGGCGGAAATGTTCCCCAGCCAGACCTTTCCCCAGCCCTGGCAAGCGCCGGGAACCACGACGTATAATCCGCCTACGCGCTACTATATTTTCGACCCGCAATTCTCTCACGTCGCCCCGCCGGGGACCGTCGCCGCCGTCGTTCTTTCCCGCGGGATGTGGTCGAAGTATCCGTAAGACCAGTTTTGCGATGAAAAAAGTCTGTTTTCTGTATTGGGTCTTGGTGTTGGTCTGCGCGCACGCTTCGGCCATGGATTTCACGCCGGTGCGTTCGGAGAATTCGCAGGGGTTCCTGCGGGCGATCCTGGTTGACGGGTCAACTCGATATGTGGCCAATCTGGCCCCTGGAACGAGCATGACGGGAGGTTCGGCCAAGGCGGTTTTCCTCTTGAGCGAACCCCAGGGAGCATCGTTCTCGCTCGGAAAATCGCCTTTGACTCCGGAGGTTCCTTTCAGCGAGGAGGGAATCGGCAAGTATCGCGCCGCGGCCCTGGCGCTGATTGCGGCGTCGGCGGCAAAGGTGACCATCGTCAAGGAAGAGCCGGACGCCTTCACGGCGAACGGTTGGGCGAATTACCGGTTCACGCTCTCGTTTGTTCTGCCGGGCAGACGCTTCGTTCAGCAAGTAGCCTTCGTCAATTTCTCGGCAAAGGAGCAATGGGTGCTTGTCACCGTTTCCCCGGAAAAGGACATTGCCGTAGCGCAGGATCGGTGCATGGCGTTCTTTGGATCGTTGCACCCGCTCGGCCAGCGCGAGGATCTCGCGGCGCCGGTGTTTCCGTAGGGCACGCGCGCCCGCCCGTGTTGGCGCCGGCGCCCGCGCCGACGCGAACTTTTGCGTCATCGAAGCCACGGATTTCACGGATTGGCACGGATGAAACCTATCCGTGTTCATTCGTGTACTCCGTGGTTGATCGGTTGAACGCGAGCTTCTTGAAAGATGCCTTTGGCGGGGCGCCAAAGGCCGCACGCGAGGGCCCGTTCTGGCGGGCGACAAGATTTGTCTCTCGATTCGCCCAAGCCGGCGTGTTAAACTTCCATTCCGGTTGTTCCATGAAAACTCTCGCCTATCTGGCCGAAAAATTCGAAAAGCTGCTCGACCGGCTGCCCGGCTCGATCCGCAAACTGGTGGAACGCGAATGGCGTCCGCTCAACGAAGTCTTCATTCAACGCCGTCCGGCGCGCCTTCTCATTGCCGGTTCGAAGCCCGAGAGCTTCTTCCGGGAGCTCTTTGGCGTGCACCAGGGCCGGATCGAGGCGACTGACAGCCCCTGGCGGACGTTCCACCACCGCGGCGCGTTGCGTTTCGCCATTGCCGGAGAACTGATCCATGCCGCGAAGAACGCCATCTCCATCGCCCCGCCCGACCTTTTCCTGTTCGTCGCCGGCGACGAAAACAAAGGCAGCGAAGTTGAGTTGCTGGCCGAACTTTACCGGTTCGACCGCGAGCGCTACGGGACACCCGTGCCGATCGTGGCTGTCGGCGGACAAACGATGGAGTTGCTGGACGCCCTGCACGCCGATCCCAGCCTGAGCGCCTCGGTCGCCGCCGTGCTGGCCGAGGGGGATCGCGGACCGATCCTCACCGCGATCGCCAATGCGCTGCCTCAACAGGCGCGTCTGGAGTTCGCGCGGGTGAGCGGGGAAAAGGCTGTCCAGCGCGAGATAGCGAACTCGTTGACGCGTTCCATCAGCGGCGTTTGCGGCGCGATCGGCGCCCAGCCGATTCCGCTGGCGGATTTCCCGATCCTGACTTCGCTTCAAGTGCTCCTGGTGGCGGGAATCGTCCATGTCTCGGGGCGCTCACTGAACCTGGAGACGGCCCGCGATTTCATGGGCGCTCTCGGAGCCAACATCGGCCTCGGCCTCGCCTTCCGGGAAACGGCCCGGGCCGCCGTCAAACTCCTGCCCGGCTGGGGGAACGCAATCTCGGGCGGCATCGCCGCCGCGGGCACCTATGCCGTCGGACGCGCAGCAACCGGTTACTTCGTCGAAAATCTGACGCTGCCAGAAGTGCGCCGCCGTTTCCGCCTCAAGGGACGGAAGGGACGGGAAGGACGGGAAAGTTGAAACCGCCGCTCTTTGGGACGGAAATCAGGGGGAGCCTGTCGGTCGGGCCGGCTTCCGGGGAGCACACGCGCCCTCGCGTGTTGGCGTCGGTGCCCTCGCCGACGCGAACTTTTGCTTCATCGAAACCACGGATTTCACGGATTGGCACGGATGAAACCTATCCGTGTTCATTCGTGTACTCCGTGGTTACTCGGTTGAACGCGAGCTTCTTGAGAAGATGCCTTTGGCGGGGCGCCAAAGGCCGCACGCGAGGGCGCGTGCGCTCCCCAGAGCCCGGTCGCCGACGTTCTCGCAAGAATCGGCGGGCCAAATAATGGAAGAAATCTGTCCTGCACCCTGAGCGCGTCAAGCGCCCAGAGCAGGATTGACAATAATTGCGAAGAGGTTACAAATTAAAAATTCAACGCTGAATTTCACTCTTCTCTCTCCCATGAAAATCCCCATCTGCGCTCTCGCCTTGAGTGCTCTCGCCCTCTTTGCGCAGGCGGCTTCGTTGCCGGATCCGGCGCCGCCCTTTCAGGCGGCCGGAGGAAAACGGCTCGATCCGGAATTGAAGGTGAATTACCCCGGCACGTCCAAAGGCCCCCTTGCGCAACCCGCGCTATGGCTGGGCAACAAGCGCGTCAGTGTCAGGGAGGAGATTCAATACACCGAGCGGGACGCTCACGACCAGATCGTCTCGCTGCTGGACCCTGCAACTGCCGGCCCGACCTCTGGCCGCTGATGATATTGAAAGAATAGCAGCCATGCCTTCCGACTCAAACACAGCCATCCCTAAAACACCTACCGGGATTATCGGCGACACGATTTCCAACCTTCAACCTCGAAATGCCGGCGCGCGGCTGGTGGCTGGGGTTCATGAACGTGGGCAACACCTATTATGTCTAACATCACTTCAACACTAGTCGTTCCAACCCCCGAACAATTGAAATGGACCGAAGGCGAGATCGGTGTCATCATTCATCTCGACGTTCAGGTGTTCGAGCCGGGCTACGCCTTTCGGGAGCAATGGGGCTACACCCCAGCGCCCTCCGTCTTTACTCCCACGGAACTCGATACCGACCAGTGGATAGCCGCAGCGAAATCCGCCGGGGCAACCTACGCCGTGCTCGTTGCCAAGCATTGCAGCGGCTTTTCTCTCTGGCCGACGAAGGCTCACGAGTACAGCGTCAAGTCGAGTCCGTGGCGCGACGGCAAGGGCGACATCGTCGGCGACTTCTTTGCGTCGTGCAAAAGATACGGGCTGCGGCCCGGCTTGTATTACAGCGCGGCGACCAATGCCCATTTCAACGTGGACAACCCCGGCACGGTGCGCTCGAACGATCCCGCCGAACAGGCCCGCTACAACCAGATCGTGGAAACGCAACTTACCGAGCTGTGGTCGAACTACGGCGAGGTGTTTTATATCTGGTTTGACGGCGGCGTGCTGCCGCCCGAGGCCGGCGGCCCGGCGATCGTCTCTCTCTTGAAGAAATTCCAGCCCCGCGCCGTCGTCTTTCAAGGCCCGCCGGATTGGCCGTCGCTGACGCGCTTCGTGGGCAACGAACGGGGCGAGGCCCCCGATCCCTTCTGGAACACCACGAACGATCTGACCAGCGACGACGGCACTGTTGAGAAGGACGGCATGGGCGGCGACCCCAACGGCAAGAGGTGGGTGGGCGGAGAGTCCGACATGCCCAATCGCTGCCAGAAGAGAGCGTTCCAAGGGGGATGGTTTTGGCGCAAGGGCGATGACCGGTTTGTCTATTCGATCGACCATATGGTAGAGCGGTATTTCACCAGCATCGGGCGCAACACGAACCTGCTGATTGGCATGGTCATCGACCCTCGCGGGCTGGTTCCGGAAACCGACGAGCGCCGCTTCGCTGAATTTGGCGACAGGACGAGGCAAATCTTTTCCAAACGCCTTGCTTCCAATTGCGGCGCGGGCAATACGATCTCCCTTCCCCTTCCCAAAGGCAGCGCGCCCAATCTGCTCCTGCTAAGGGAAGACATCGCGCAAGGCGAACGCGTGCGTCGGTTTTCCGTCGAAGGTCTGATCGACAACGAATGGATCGTAGTCTGGAGCGGCGCCTGCATCGGACACAAAAGGATCGAACGCTTCGATCCGCTCAACGCCTCCGAACTGCGTCTGACGATTAGCGAATTCGCGGCGGAACCGCGGATTCTGGAATTCAGCGCGTGGGCGGTGGATGCGGGACTCCTCAGCGGGCCGCTCGACATGATGCAGCGGTGCCAAATCTCCATTCGGCGGGGCGCGAGCGGGGAGGTCGAACTGCATTGTTCGAACCCGGCGCTTTCGCTACGCTATACCCTCGACGGAACCGAGCCCGGCCCCGGTTCTCCGGTTTATCGGAAACCCATCTCCTTGCTCAACGGAGGAACGGTCAAGGCCTGCGCATGCATCAATCGCCTGAGCAAGAGCCCGACGGTCACGGCCGCGTTCGGAGTCGACCGGCAATCTTGGCGCGTGGCGAGCGTCAGCCTCGACAGCCCGTTTGCCAACGGCGGGCAGGCCGGCGTGGCGCATTTGCTCAACGACGATCCGAAAACCTACTGGCACACCTACCACAAGGATAAGACGAAGAGCGCCCCGCCTCACGAGGTGATCCTGGACATGGCGCGCGAGCTGTTCGTTGCGGCCTTTACCTTTCTTCCTCGCGACGCAGGGACATGCGACGGAACGCCCGACGAGGTCGAGTTTTACCTAAGCACGGATGGCGAACACTGGCGTCTCGCCGCCGAATGCAAGTTCACCGATGTTCGGCACAACTTTGGCATGCGCCTCGTGCCGTTGGATAAACCGATCACGGCGCGCTATCTGCGCTTTGTGGCGAAACATGTCATCGACGAGGGCGACTACGTGGTGGTTGCGGGCATCGGCGCGATCGAGGCGCTCAAATGAAACAAGTATTAATAATTAGCAAAAGAAAGGTTCCATGAAAATACCAATAGAAGAAATCAACAGGCGTGAGTTTCTCCGGTGTTCAATGCTGGCCGCGGCTGGCGGGGCACTGGCGGTGGGTGCCGCCAGCGGTGCCAAAGCGGAGGATCTACAGTCGCCGCCGGCCGCCAATTCCGGCGGGTGCCCGCGAGGCAAACTTGGAAAGCTGGAGATCAGCCGCCTTATCCTGGGCAGTAATCTGATCACGTTTTATGTTCACTCGCGGGACTTGCCGTTCGTCAACACCCTCGCCCGGCACTACAACACGGACGCGAAAATCCTTGAGACGCTGGCGATTGCCGAGAGTCACGGCATTAACACGATCATGACGCAGGCGGATGAAAAGTATTTGGGAATACTGAAGAAATATCGTCGCGAAGCGGGCGGAAAATTGCAATGGATCGTCGGCATTAATCCCGACGCCGCCAACCCGGCTGAAGACCGGGAGAATTTCCGCAAGCTGGCCGATGATGGCGTCGAGGCGATGTATATTCACGGCGCACCGTGCGACGGGATTTGTGCCCGAGGACAAAAGGATGTAATCGCCCGAACGCTCGATGCCATTAAAGACAACGATATTCCAGCCGGCGTGGGAGGGCATGACTTGAATGTGGTCAAGTTTTGCGAGTCGAACAAGATCGAATCGGATTTTTATGTGAAGACCTTTCATCACCATCAATACCCGACCGCCCCCAAGCCCGAGCAATTGAAGGGAGCGCTTGCCGAAATCCCCGGCTACTGGTGCAAGGATCCGGTTGAGACGGCGGAAGTCATGAAAGGAGTCGCCAAGCCGTGGATCGCATTTAAGGTGATGGCCGCCGGAGCCATTCCACCCGCCAGCGCCTTTAAGCATGCCTATGAGAATGGAGCTGACTTCGTGCTGGCCGGCATGTTCGATTTCGAGATAGAGGACGATGTTAGGATAGCCCGCGAAGCGTTCGCCGCCGCCAGCCGTCGCCAACGTCCCTGGCGCGCATGAAAAATGTAAATATGAAAGCTAAAACGCTGGCACTGTCATCCTGGGCCCTCCTGCTGGCAACCTGCCTCGCGGCGGGCGAAGTCGTAATCAAAGAGGGCGAATCCATCGCCTTCATGGGCGACTCGCTCACTCAGCAGGGTTATGACTTCAAACCAAACGGCTATATCCATCTGGTCATCGAGGGACTCAAACAGGCGGGCGTAAAGGCAGTCCCGATTCCCGCCGGCGTTGGCGGGAACACGACGAGGGACATGCTTGCCAGACTCGACAGGGATGTCATTTCAAAGAAACCAGTGTGGCTGACCCTGAACAGCGGCATTAACGATTCGCCCACGCTAAGCGTTGAGGAGTTCCGGGAGAACATCGCAAAAATCGTCGACCGGGCAAGTGCGGCGGGGATCAAAAGCATTCTTTTGACGACAACGATTGGAGCCGGCGAAAGTCTCGATTGCCCGGAAAGCCTCAAGCGCCTTAAGTTTTGCGAGGAATTCAGGAAACTCGCCAATGAGCGAAATCTGATTCTGGTCGATCTGAACCGGGCGATGGCCAAAGAACTGGCGGAGCGCAAGCAGGATGGCGTCAAAGGCCTTGAGCTCACTTTCGACGGGACGCATCTCAATGGGGTGGGCAACCAGATTGTGGCGGCGGAAATCCTCAGGGCGCTTGGGGTTTGCGAACCGGAGGTCGCCGCATTGCGGAAGCGCTGGAATGACTATCCCTTTGCGGTGGCGATGCCGGAAGTCTCTGTCAACGAGTATAACAAAATCAAAGCCGCCGCGGACAAGGGCGGGATGTCCGTGGACGAACTAGTGTCCGCAATTTTGACAAACAGCGTGAAATGAGGCGAAAAGTTATGAGGAATTTTACAAAAGCACTTGCTCTGATTGCATTGCTCATCGGCATTCCATTTTTCGCCAAGGCGATCGATGTGAAGTGCGGGGACAAGCTCGCGATTTTGTCGGGCCAGAGTTTCGATTGCTGGAGCTGGAGCCCCAGCGGGTACCTGCACCTCATGGCGGGCGAACTCATTAAATCAGGACTCACGGCCGAACCTTCGATCGTGTTCGAAGGCCAGAATACCGAGCAAATGCTCGCGTGCGTGGACGATGTGATTGCCAAAAAGCCCGGTTATGCGCTGCTTATCCCCGGCACGGCGGATTACAACCCATGGCGGGACAAATCGGTGTCCGAGTCATTTACGAAAAACCTGGCGGCTGTAATTGGGAAACTCAAGGAGGCAAACATCAAGCTAGTCCTCGCGACGAGCTATGCCTCAAACAGCAACCTGGCGCTTACATTCAACTCGAATATCGGTGAGCATAATGACGCCATCCGCGCCCTGGCCAAAGAATACGGTTTGGCGTCGATCGATTTCGTCACGGTCGTGGATAGGGAGAAGAAAGCCGTCCCTTTCGATGGGAGCCTTGTGGCAAAGGCTCTGGTCAACCAGATGTTCGCGGCCGAAGTGCTGCGGTCGATGGGTTTCGGCGACAAGGAAGTGGCCGCCTTTCGGGCAGAATGGTTGGACGCACCCGGCGCCGTCCAGTTCAAGCCGTCTGTTTCGGTCAACACCTATGATAAACTGAAGACGGCGGCAAAGGTCGCCGGGAAGGATGTGGGAACCTTCATGACCGAGGTTCTGCGTGAAAAGATTAGGTAGGCGCGTTCGAAGGGATACTATTGAAAAGGTTGGCAATAACAGGTCCGCAAAGATGGCGTCGACTGCGCATTCCGGGGAGCACACGCGCCGCGCGTGTTGGCGTCGGCGCCCTCGCCGACGCGGACTTTTCTTCCATCGGAACCCCGGATTGGCACGGATGAAACAGACCCGTCAAATCCGTGGTCAATCGGTCGGAAGGGCGCATCTTGAGCGAAGATGCCTTTGGCGAGGGCGCCAAAGGCCGCACGCGAGGGCGCGTGCGCTCCCCGGACTCAGCGCCTTTGGCGCCAGCGGTCACGCCCCCTCATCACGCTCCAGCCAACAGTTTCGATTCCAATCCTTTCGAAAGAAATTTGTTTCGGGCCGGGATTGCCGACATTGAAAATATTTACGAAACTAGCGACCGATGAAAACGCCTGAATACCTGCTCCGTTACCGCCAAATCCATCTCGATTTTCATACTTCGCCTCTCATTCCCGGCATCGGGCGGAAGTTCGACAGGCGCCTCTGGCAGGAGACGCTGAAGGCGGCGGCGGTGGATTCGGTGACGCTTTTTTCGAAGTGCCACCATGGCTGGAGCTACCACCCGACCGCGGTGGGAAAGATGCACCCAGGCCTCGACTTCGATCTTCTGCGGGCGCAATACGAGGCTGCCAAGGAAGCGGGAATCAACTGCCCGATTTATCTCTCCGCGGGCGTGGATAACCTGGCGTCGCACGAGCATCCCGAATGGCGCGAAGTGGACAAGGGCGGCACTTATACCGGCTGGGCGCAACGCGTGCTGCAGGCCGGTTTTCACATGATGGATTTTCACAGCCCCTACCTCGATTACCTCTGCGACCAGATTTGCGAGACAGTGCGGCTGTTTCCCGACTGCGACGGCATTTTTCTCGATATCATCAGCCAATACCAGTCATGCGGACGCTGGAGCCTGGAGTTCATGAGGGCCAACGGATTAAACCCCGAGAAGGAGGACGACCGCAAGGAATCGTCCCGGCAGGCGCTGGAGAAATATTACCGGCGCACCACCGAGGCGGCGAAGTCGGCGCGGGGGAACATGCCCGTATTCCACAATGCCGGTCATATCGCGCGCGGCCGCCACGATATCTACGCTTACTTCAGCCATTTGGAACTCGAATCGCTGCCCACTGGCGGCTGGGGCTACGACCATTTCCCGATGTCCGCAAAGTATGCCTGCAACCTGCCGCTCGATTTTCTCGGCATGACCGGCAAGTTCCACACGACCTGGGGCGAGTTCGGCGGTTACAAGCATCCCAATGCCCTGCGCTACGAGTGTGCGGCCATGCTGGCTTATGGCTCGAAGTGCAGCATCGGCGACCAACTGCATCCCTGCGGAGCGCTCGATCCTTCGACCTACGAGATCGTCGGCGCCGCCTATCGCGAGGTGGAAAGCAAGGAGCCATGGTGCCGCGATGCCCGGCAGGTATTTGATCTGGCCATCCTCTCCAGCGAGGCGGAAGCCCGCACCGAACACAAGGCTCTTTCGGACGAGGGCGCCTGCCGCATCCTGTTGGAAAGCCATTTTCTCTTTGGGTTGGTGGATCGCACCATGGACTTCAATCGGTTCAAGGCGCTGGCGCTCCCGGACGACATCCGCATCGACGCGGAGTTGAAAGCCAAACTCGACGCTTACATAGTCCAGGGTGGCAGGCTCATCCTCTCCGGCGAGAGCGGCCTGTGGAAGGACCGCCCGGAGTTTGCATTCGACATAGGCGCGGAATATCACGGGCTCAGTGAGTGCCAGCCTCCGGACGATGAGCCCAACCGCGGACACGACTATATTCTTCCCGTGCCGGAGTTGCGGGCGCCGTTTGTAACGATGCCCCAGATCATGTATGAGCGCTCGCACCGCATTCGCGTGGCCGGGGGGGTCTCGCTGGGCCAGGTGTTCGATCCTTATTTTAACAGGACCTGGGAGCATTTTTGCAGCCACCAGCACGCGCCGAACAAAGAGGAGCCGTCGGGCTTCGACTGCGGCGTGCGCCACGGTCCGATCCTCTATTTCAGCCATCCCGTTTTCCGTCATTATCGCGCCTTGGGGGCGGTGGCCTATCGGGAATTTGTCGTTCGCGCGATCCGTTCGTTTCTCGGCGAAAGCCTTACGCTTTCCACCAACCTGCCATCGACAGCGCGCGTGACCCTGACGGAACAGCCGCGACAAGAGCGCCATGTGCTCCACCTGCTCTACGCTCCGACGGTCAGCCGCGGCGGCGCCCTGCATCTTTCCGGCGGGAATACCACGGGAGGGCGCAGCGTTGAAGTGATCGAGGAATTGCCGGCGCTTCACGACGTTACGCTAACTCTTCAAGTGCCTCCATCGCTCCGGGCTGCCCGCCTCGTGCCGCAGGGCGTGGAACTGCCGTTGGAGAGAGACGGCAACCGTGTGACAATCTGCGTGCCAGAGTTTTCCTGCCACCAGATGATCGAATTCCTGCGCTAACCTCTCCCTTTAGCGGACCTGCTTCACCTATGAAATTCACCTTATTAAGATTATTGTTGGCTACCCTGGTTCTAACCTGCGGAAAGGTGAGGGCCGACGAAGCGCTTCTTATAGACGGCACGCGCGGCTATGCGGATCTTTCGGGCGAATGGGCGGTATTGCCCATCGACGGCCTGAGCTTTAATTTTCCACCGCCCGCCGGCGGCGCATGGAAGAAAGAGCACATCCCCGGTTTTGTCGCGGCATTAAAGGAGGATGCGACCCCTTACGGCGGGAACCTTGCCGAGTATCTAACCAAGGATAAGACGGCGCTCCGGCGTCCGACCGGGGACGCCGCGTGGTTCAAGCGCTCCTTTCTAATTCCAAAGTCACTCCGAGCGGGGCAAAGAGCCCGGCTCTACTTCGGAGGCATGGCGTTTAAGAGCGAAGTCTGGCTCAACGGACGGAAGCTGGGTGGCTCGATGCTGGGGCAGGTGCCTTCTTTCTACGATATCGGCGGGATGTTAAGGGCCGGAGCGAATGAACTGGTGGTCGGGCTGACGGGGCGAACCGGATTGATCGATCTCGCCAATCAAACCTTCCTGGCTCCGACCTGGGGCGTCGGCGCCGGAATCTGGGGTAAAGTGGAATTGCAGTTTCTCCCGGCGGCAAGCATCGAAAAGGTCTTCGTAAACACCAGCGTCAAAGAAAAGCGAATTAGTTTCGATGTCCGAATCGTCAATGCAGGGAAAGACTCGGCGCGGGTCGTTCCGGAAGTCGCAATCCTGGACGCACAGCAGCATATCCAGACCCGGTTCGCCGGGGACGAGGTAACGGTCTCACCGGGCGAGGTGAAGCAGGTAACTCTGAAAAAGGATTGGATTGCGCCGCAACTTTGGTGCCCTTCAAACGCGGCGCTCTATTTCGCCAGGGTATCCCTTCAGGCGGGACCTATGACACTGGACAGCCGGACGATTCGTTTCGGCTTCCGGGAGTTCGAGATTCGCGGCAGGGAGTTTTATTTGAACGGGGTCAGAACGACGTTGTTGCGCAACAGTTATCTCACGTCCTTGACCGGGACGCGCAGTGAGATTTTCGCGCAAGTTCGCGCCATGGCCGGGCAACCGTATAACTGCGTTCGTTTGCATGGCGGATTCGATTGCGAGGATCTTCTTGACCTGTGCGATGAACTGGGCGTCATGGCTATTCCAGAAGGGGCGTGGCATCAGGCGGATGTGAGCAAGTTTAATTTGGAGAAGTGCGCGTTGTGGCTGCCGAATGTGGAAGACTATTATAAGAAGCTTATTGAACACGACTACAATCATCCATCGATTGTGATGTGGAGTCTCACGAATGAGACTTACTGGGGGAAAACAGACCCGGAGCGAATGAAGATCGCCGATCGTCTGATGGCTGTTGCCCGGCAAGCCGACGCCAGCCGACCGGTGCAAGGCGATGCCGAAGTAACCTGGGGCGGGCGGCTTCCTGTGATCAATATTCATTATCCTGAGGCTTCGGTGGAGAACAGCCTGCGATCCAAGTATCCCAATTCCGCCTTTGTCTTTCCCAACGATTATTACTGGCTCAGGAAAGACGGCGAGAACGGGAGCTGGCGGGCCGGCTTTAAATGGGATCGCCCCCTGGTTATTGGCGAATACTGGTATCCCTCCGGCGAAGCGGATTCAAAAACCGCATTCATGGGGGAATCGGTTTACGATTGGGAAAAATGGCGCATGGAACGCATGGATGGCTGCGGAGATGAGAACCGGGCGGATAACGAGTTCGTGAGGAGTCAGCAAGGATTAGCGGACGCCTATCGCATCCAGGGAGTGGCGGGAATCAACCCATGGGCGTCCGATGCCAGAAAAGTTATGCCGGCGCTGGCCGTGCGGCCTGTGGATTTTCATCCCAACTTTTTCGGAGGAACAACCGGTTCGCGCAAGTTTGTGGTCTATAACGATACCGGCGTAAGCTACGCGGATATGGACCTGCAATGCCGGCTGGCGGCGCACGGCCAGACCCTGTGGGAAACCAGGATCCCCGCCCCGGTTGGGCCCGGCGAAATGAAGGTTTTCGAATTGAAGCTGGACTGTCCGGCGGTTACGCATCAGGTCAAGGCTGCTTTGACCGTGCGTTTGCGGTCTCAAAAGGGCGGCGGAATGTATCAGTTGGACCGCTTTGAGGACACGGTGTTCCTAATGCCGCGTTCGAACCTCGCGAATTTGAGCGCCACAGGCATTCGCTTGCTCGACACGACCGGCGCCACGGCGAAGGCCCTGGCGGGAATGGGGCTCGAACTCACGCCACTGGCCAAGCTCACGAGCGCCGAGTTGAAAGGGGTGAAAGTTGTCGTTGTCGGCGAAGGCACGGACGCCTCGCCATGCAAGGACGCTCTCGTGGAATTCGTCACCGACGGCGGCTCTGTGATCGTGCTCCGAAACGACGAATGGACGCCGTTGACCAGCGAGCTGCCCGCCATCGATAAGCAACATGTCTCCACTCGCTCCTGGCTGCGCACATTCAATCACCCGATCACCGCGGGCCTCGACGATGGCCAGTTCTCCTATTGGCGCCCGGATCATCTCGTTTCCCTCAAGACGTTTAGAAAACCCTCCGGAGGGAACTGCCGATCCCTGCTCGATTGCGGTGGACTCTACGGCTTGAACTGGACTCCGCTGGTTGAGGTTCCGCTCGGGCGCGGATCGTTTGTGCTTACCTCGCTCGATCTCGTGGGTCGCCTCGATGCGGAACCCGCCGCGGGCCGCCTGCTGGAAGGGATGCTTCGGTACGCAGTGACCTTCAAACCGACCGGCGTGTTGCCGTTGCGCCTGCTGGCCGGCGAGCAGCGGCCCCTGCGGGCCTCCCTGAAAGCCGCGGGCGTGGCTGTGGAGGAAGGACTCGCCGGCACAGGCCCAATCCTGCTGGATGCCAGCTTCGAAATTTCGCCCGCCCAGCTTGCCGAAATCCGCGGTTACCTAGTCAAAGGCGGCAATCTCTGGTTGCACGGATTCTCCACCCAGACCCTCGGCAAAGTCGCCGCGCTGTTTCCGTTCATGCCTCTATTGAAACCCTACGACGCGACCGTTCAATCGGCTGCCCGTCGCTCCGAAGACTCCTGGATCAACAACCTTTCATCGCAGGATTTCTTCTGGACGAAAGTCGATCTCGAAGCGCGGTCCGACTATTTCGGCGCGGCCCGGCCCACCGCGCTTCTTGGGGGCGAAGTGCTTCAATTGCCGACGGTGCAGTCCGGCGTGCGGCTTATCGAGCCGGCGCTGCTGGTAAAAGTTCCAGTCGGCAATGGTGCGATCCTCTTCGACACGCTGGCGTGGGATAAGGCGCTTGGAGCGGAGACGGACAAAGTCACCCGAATCGCCTCTTCGCTTGCAACCAATCTCGGAGTGGAAGTGCGCTCGACGGTGGATAAGACCCAATACGACTACTTCGCGGTCGATTTGAAACCCTATGCCAACATGGGCTACTATGATCGCGTTGCTAATGACGGCAAGGGAGGCTGGACCGATGAAGGCGAGAACGACATGCGTTTCTTTCTTATCAACCACGTCGGCAAAACAGGCGGAGTGGAAAGCGGCATGGAGACTGAGGCTGAGCCCTTTCCCGCGCAGGTAACTTTCGCAGGGCATCCGTTTTCGCTCACCGATCCACGCAAGACGGACAACCATTCGATCCTAAGTCTGCGCGGCGGCGAACATGGAGCAAGATTACCCTCCGAAATCAAAGGCGTCGAGGTTGGCAGGAAAGCCGACAAGCTCTGGTTCCTGCATGCCGCCGGATGGGCTCCAAAAAACCCCAATCAGGAAGTCGCAAGGTATGTGTTTCATTATGCGGACGGAACCGAGTCAAGCTTTCCCGTTCGGTTCGAAATTGAGGTCGGCGATTATTATTCTCCAAAACCGCTGGGCGGGGCGACAGTGGCCTGGACCGGGCGCAACCTGGTTCATTCCCCCGTGGGAATCTACTGCGCGGAATGGACCAATCCCTATCCCGATAAGGTCGTTGCTACGCTGGATGTGATCGGCAATCTCGCGCCGACGCAGTTCCTGGTGGTGGCAATTAGCGGAGGGATCGTTACAAGCAAGGAGCCGCGGGCCGAGGCGGTGAGCGAATGGCAACTCGGCGAATATGCCGGCGGGGAGGTGCGCAATCGCATTCCGGGCGGCGATGTCCTCAGAGCTGGGGATTGCGCGCCAGGCATTGTCGCAAACACCACTGTCCATGCCCTGAAATTCGAGAACGGGCAGTCGCTCGTGGGCCGAACCGAAAGTATCCCACGGCTGGGCGGTTTTGGAAAGCAACCCTTCGCAATTCGGATGACCATCTCGCCGACGAGCAGGCCAGGCGGTTTCTGCGGCGGGTTGTTTGAAGCGGCGGTTTATGGAAAAACCGGGTTTCGCATGACCCTGGGCAACGACATGAAGCTAGGCGTAGAAGACTTCTCGGATACCGGCATCCAGTGCCTGAGTTCCCGGACGGTTCTCGAAATCGGCCGAAGGTACACTGTGGAGCTTCGATTCGATGGAACCTACGCAACCTTGCTCATCGACGGCCAGACCGACGCGATCAAGGAAATGCCGATGCCCGCGCCATTCAGCGGTCCCTTTCGTATCGGCGTGGCCGCGGGCAAAGAGTATTTCTTCAACGGCATTGTTTTCAGCGCTTCTATTTGGAAGCTCCCGGTCTCGGCCGGCGATGGAGAAAGCGTTTTGCCGACTGCGCCACGCCGATCTCACCCGCTAAAGCCAAACTAAAAGCAATGAAACAACCGATCATCGAATCTGATGGTTAATGGCGCCGGCTTGAGCGAATCGATGTTTGTTCAGTGGCGATTGTCGTCCCGTGAGGCGGCATTGCTTTTTGCGGGCGATTCGTCCGCCTGGATGGCGGCGAGGCGGGCGGCGAGTTCCTTGACTTTTTCGGGGTTGGACTTCGCGAGGTTAATCTTCTGACTTGGGTCTTGCGCTAGGTTGTAGAGCTGCACCTTGGCCGCGTCTGGCTTTAAGCTGCCCTTGGCATCGAAGTCCGAATTCTCGAAACCCAGATCGTTGAACTGCATGGCCCACGTCATCTTCGGGTCTGTAGTAACACCGAAGGAACCCTGGCCGGGCAGATAGACCCAGTCGCCGCTACGCAACGCGACGTTCGGCTTGGTGATTGCGTGATAGGTCATTTCGGTGCGCGCCGCGGGCGCGTCCGGATTCATGAGAACCCCCAACTGATTGATGCTGTCCGGAGCCGCACCAGACGGCAGCGGGGATCCGACCACGGCGCAGGCGGTGGCGTAGAAGTCGTTGAGCGAAATGAGCCGCTTGCTCACCGTTCCCGCGGGAATCTTTCCGGGCCATCGCACCATGAACGGAATATTTACTCCACCCTCCCATGCATCCGTCTTTTGCCCCAACAGATGGCCGTTGGACCGATGGCCGGCGGCATGGACGCTCTTGCTCAGGATCGCTCCGTTATCGCTGGTAAAGATAAGGAGCGTGCGGTCGGCGATCCCCGCTTGCTCTATCGCTGTGAGAACCCGCCCCACGCAATCGTCCATTTGTTCGACGAAATCCCCGTAAGCTCCCACCGTGGTTCGCCCCTGAAAGTCCTTTGCGGGAGCGATCGGCACGTGGGGAGCGACCAACGCCAGGTGGAGATAAAATGGCTTGTTCTTGTTGGTCTCGATATAGCTAATCGCCTTGGCCGTCACGATCCGGTCGATCTGATCCAGACGCCGAGCGGCATGCGCGGCGGCGGCCCCTTTGCTGGTCCCGTACCCGAAGTATTTCTCCACCTTGGGGTCGATCACGATGAGAGGGTCGGCAGGGTCGCGTCCGACCATGGTCCGGTTCTCCACAAAGATCAGCGGTGGTTCATTTGCCGAGAAAGGCGTGCCGAAAAAAGTGTCATAGCCAGTTTCCAGAACGCCCGGCGCCAGCGTTTCGGCGTTCCAATTCCAGTCGCTGCGATGGGCGCGCGGTTTGGCGGGATCTAACACGCCCCAGCCGAGGTGCCATTTGCCGAAATAGGCCGTGGCGTAGCCGGCATCGCGCATTGTTTTCGCCACCGTCGGGCGGTCCGGTTCGACGATCATTTGTCCCTCCCAGTTCGTCTTGACCCGCCAGTAATTGCGCCCGGTCAGAATACCATAGCGTGAGGGGGTGCAAACCGAGGCCGAGGCGTGGGCATCCAGGAAGCGCATTCCCTGGGAGGCCAGGCGGTCGATGTTTGGCGTCTTGATTTGGGTCGCGCCGTAGCAACTCACATCTCCGATGCCCAGATCGTCGGCGATGATGAACACGAGATTCGGATGCTTCGTGGGCGCGACGGTTTCCGCCGCGGAAAGGCCGGCAAAGGGCGCCAGGCAGAGAGCGGCTAGAGTGAAGAGTGGTTTAGGTTTCATGAATTTAAGATTTCCTCGCGTTTGGCAGTCAGTTTTGCCCGAATATCTTGCATTTGGTGCTCCGTGAGCGGGTAAGAGTAAACGAAGACCAATCCCGCAAGGCACATCGCGGACGGCACCAGCATGTAAAGCAGTCGAAGCCGCTCCACCACCCCCGGCGCCTGGGCTGCTTCGCGCGCGGCGTCGTAGCCGGCCCAGTTCAGCATGTACCCGCTCAAGACCATGGTGAGCGCAATGCCGGCTTTGATGGACCACGCGAGCGCCGCGCTATACATCCCCTCGCGCCGCAGCCCCGTGTGCAATTCGTCCAGATCGCAAACGTCCGCCAGCATCGACGGGCCGACTATCCAGAGACAGGCCAGCCCGGGGCTGATAAGCGCCAGCGTCAAGCATTGGAGATAGGGCGCCGCCGGCGTGTAAGTCCACCAACTGGAAGCGAAACCCGCCAGCACCAACAGCAAGCCGCCCGCGAGCGTTCGCCGTTTGCCGCTGCGGCGCGCGACGAACGCAATTGCCGGCGTGATCGCCAAACCCACGATCTGGAAAACCGCGTTGATGACCATGTTGAGGCCCGCGACCCCGGCCTTGTTGCCATGGAACACGTAAACGATGTTGATGTACAGCGCAAAAGCGTTGACTACGAACACGCCGAAAATGACGCTCAACGTGAAGCCGACCACGCATAGGAACGCCTGATTGCCGAGCGTCTCCCGGAAAGCCTTAAGAAATGGCAATTTTTCTCGGGACGGATTCAATTGCCGTTCTCGCACGAAGATTGCGGGAAGCACGCCGGCGACCGCGATGAGGAGCCCGAAAATGACGCCCACCCGGCGAACGCCTTCGACGTCGGTCGATCCCAACCGGAGCGAGAGCCACCAGAGACCGCCCAGGAAAATGCCGCCCCCGGCCTGGAGCACATTCTTCCATGCCTGCACGTTGGTGCGCTCATGGTAGTCTGAGCTCAGCTCCAGCCCCAAGGCGCCCCACGGCACCGTGAATACCGCGTAGACCGTGTAGTAAACGATGGAAATCGCCAGGAAATAGAGCCCGATAACCGTTGTCGACGCGCCCGCCGGCGGCATCCACATCAGCGCGAAAAACAGCCCCGACAAAATGGCCCCGATCAGGATAAATGGCCGGCGGCGCCCCCAGCGCGAAGTGGTGTTGTCCGATACGTTGCCGATGAAAATGTCCGCAATCGCATCCCAGATGCGCGGAATTCCCATTGCCCAGCCCAGAAATGCGGGATCGACTTTCAGGGCGACATTGTAGATTGGAAGAGCGAGATAGCTAAAGGAGTTGGCCATGAACACGTCCGCGATCGCGCCGGTGGCCCATGCGACTTTGGTCTTGGCGGCGAGCTGCGGCGCAATGGCCTTGGTGTCGGGTGGGGGCGGGGGGATGGAAGAATTCATGATGTCGGATTTTAATGTTGTATTTTGTTGCGTCCAGTCGAATTTTCATTAAATATTTCCGCCATGAACTACCGTCGCTATTTGCGCCCCCTGCTTCTCGCCGGACTGGCGGTGCCCGCCGTGGCATCCGAGTCCGCCCCCCCCGCGATACCCGCGCCCATCGAGGTGCGCAACGGGGTGTTCGTCCACAACGGCAAGCCTTACCACGGGGTTGGGGTCAATTACTTTGACGGATTTCAGCGCCTGCTGGAGCATCCTGAAAAACAGAAAGCGCAACCGCCGGAGTACGTCGCCGGGCTTGCCTTTCTCCAGAAGCGGAACATCCCGTTTATCCGCTTCGCCGCCTGCGGCTTCTACCCGAATGAATGGCGGGTTTTTCGTGACGACCCCAAGCGTTATTTCGCACTGCTGGACGGGTTTGTAGCCGAAGCGGAGGCGAGGGGAATTGGGCTGATTCCGGATCTGTTCTGGTCCTATTTCGCGGTGCCGGACTTGATGGAGGAGCCGATCTCCGCCTGGGGCGCGAGGGAGAGCAAGACGAGGGCGTTTATGCGGTGCTATACGGAAGCCGTTGTGTTGCGATACCGAACGTTGCCGGCGATCTGGGCGTGGGAGTTTGGCAATGAATATATGAGCGAATGCGATCTTCCCGGACCGATTGCAGCCAACAAATGGGTGGTGCCGGGCCTGGGAACCGCAAAGGTCCGCACCCAGGCCGATCAGCCTTCCAGCAGCGGCTTCATCGATGCGTTTAAAGATTTCGCGGCGACCGTCCGGCGGTTTGACCCGCGCCGCCCGATCATGACAGGGGACTCGCTTCCGCGTGGGAGCGCATGGAACCTGGCGCACGGGAACGGCTGGAAGCCGGATACGCGCGAAGAGTGGTGTGAGGCCCTGGTCGCGGCAAATCCCGGGGCGGTGGATGCGCTCTCGATTCATTACTATCACCCGCATCGAGACGGGTCGAATGCGGGGTATGGGTTGGCGAAAATGTCGATGGCGGAGACGATTGCCCTGATCGTGGAGAATGCAAGAGCGGTTGGGAAACCCGTGTGGCTGGGTGAATTCGGGCCGGCGGGAGGCGAAAACGACATCGCCCAGAGGCGAGCGCAAATCGATGTATTGCTAAAGATAATCGAACAGGAAAAGATCGGGCTCGCGGCCTACTGGGTCTTCGATTCGCCCAACCCCGAAATAGCGCTCTGGAATGCCGCGCCGGGCAATTCCAACGAGTTTGTTTTCGACAAGCTTGAGGAATTCAACCGGCGCATGGCTGGACAATCGAAACAGGCCACCCCGTAACCGATTCCCGCGCTATGACTCACGAAATTTGGCAACCCGACTACCGCCACATTGTGGACGCAGTCCGCAACCGCCGCCCCGCACGCCTGCCGCTCTACGAGCATCAGATCGACGCGCCCGTAATTATGGGTGCGGTTCTCGGCACCGATATGACGGCGCCTCAAAACGGCAACGTCGCAGACTGGTGCGATTGGGTCGGGAAGGTCTGTGGCTTTTGGCGGGAGATGACCTACGATACGGTTAGCTTTGAGTGCGGCATCTGCCCGATCTTGCCGGACCACGGCGCGATCATGGGCGGACGGCCCGGCCCCATCCAGACAAGGGAGGATTTTGAGCGCTACCCTTGGGCGGATCTGCCGCGGTTGTTTTGGGAGGCGTACGAAGCTCCCCTGGCGGCGCTCGAAGTCCGGATGCCGGCGGGCATGAAGGCGGTCGGAGGTTGCGGAAATGGCGTATTTGAAGTGAGCGAAGATCTCGTGGGCTATGAATACCTCTGCATGCTCCAGTTCGACGATCCCGAATTGTTCGCCGATCTTTGTGCGCGCATCGGGGACTTGATGGAAACGCTTTGGGCTGAATTGTTGCGCCGCTACGGAGAGGCGTTCGCAGTCTGTCGAATGGGAGACGATCTCGGCTTTAAGTCATCGACTCTGATGGCGCCGGACGTGCTCATCCGTCAGGTCGTGCCGCAATACCGCCGCGTCATCGAACGGGTGCATGCGGCAGGCAAGCCGTTTCTGTGGCACAGTTGCGGATGCATCTTCCCTGTGATGGATGCGGTCATTGGAGCCGGGATCGACGCGAAACACTCCAACGAGGACCAGATCGCCCCGTATGAACGCTGGATCGACGATTACAGCCGACGGATCGGCCTCCTCGGGGGAATCGATGTCAACGATCTCTGTCTTCATACGCCGGCAGAAATCACCGGGATCGTTTTCGAAAAAGGCCGGCGGTTCCGTGCCGCCGCCCAAGGCTATGCCCTCGGCTCCGGCAACTCCATTCCCGACTATGTTCCCGTGGAGAATTTCCTTGCCATGGTCGAGGCGGCGAAAAAGATTCGACGCGATGAGCAATAGGGGGAGGCGAAGGCGGTGCTGTCAGCGGTCGGTTTTCCAGCGCTTGTTTGCCGCCACGACGAGATCGAGCATATAAGCGCGCTCGTTCTCGAACGTGATGTTCCATGACTTGTCTTGCCCGGGAAGATCGAATACCCAGACCGCCGCAAGATCAACGCGCGCGCCATTCATCGCGGTGAGGATCTCCTCGAACCGGTTTCGGACTTGCTCGCGAGTGTGTTTCCCCCCATCCGCGAGGCCAAACTCCCCAATGAAAACGGGGAGCTTCTTTTCATCCGCCAGGGCGCGCAGGCTACCCAGATAATCCGACCAGCCGGTGGTCCAATTTCCGCATACCTCGCTGGCGTCCTTGTCGGCGTAAATGTGAATTCCGATCGTGTCGAGCGCGGTGGTGTTATCGCGCAGGAGGATCTGCTTCCACTGCTCCCGGTTGTCCGGTTTCCATGATTTCTCCGCGGTGTTATGCCAGGAGCTGGAGCGCGGATGAGAGTGGCCGGAGATAATGGGGCGGTGCTTGTCGATGGCGCGAACCGCCGCCGCAAACTCGCGAATGGCTATCGCCATCTGCGGCGAAGTCATATCGTCGCGTTCGTCTTCCCCCGGCTTGCGGAAGGTCGCGGCGTTTGGCAGATCGGCGCCCAGGTTCCATTCGTTGCCCAACTCCCATGCCCAAATGGCCGGCGAATCCTTGTAACGCCCGACCAGGTCGGCCACATATTGGCGCATCAGCGCCATGGTCCTGCTCTCCGGGCGCCCCCATGCGTCCCTGTGTTCGCCGACCAGTTTTTGCAGGTTCGAATTCCAAAATACCGATGGAATCAGCCCCACGCCCGTTTTCTCCGCCGTGCGCACCACGCGATCGAAGCTCGCGAAATAGTCCTCTTTCCGGTCGAGATAGCGCCGCCAATCCTGTGGAGAAAATCCACCCCCGTCGAAACGAACGAACGGAACGCCGGCGCTCGCCAGCCGTTCCAAACCGGTCAGCGAAGAGGTGTTGTTCGGGTTCGCCAACAACCGCCCGAATAGATCGAAGTAGTTCACCCCGACCCCGCGAAAGGGGCTTCCGTTCAGGAAAAAGCGCCCGCCGTGAACAGTCAAACCGGGTGATTGCGGCTCACCGGCACAGGCGCTTGCGGCGGCAAAGAGCGCCAAGGCGACCACGAGACGGCGAGAAATCGAGTGAAATGCGGGCATGGGCTATGGGATACTGCATAATGTTACGAATCGTCAATCTCCTTCGCGTGGTAACGACCCAGGCAGATCCCGCCGGTCGCTCGGTCGATTTTTACGCCGCACCGAAAGGAGAACGGGTTCCGCTGTCCGCCGGGCCGCACAGGCTCGGCATCGCGCGGGAAAGCTGGGCCCAGCTTGTCGGACTCAGCCGCGATGAACTTTTAGATAGCCTTCAGCCAATCGAAGGCGGGGAGTAAGCAGCGAATCGAATCTTGCACCGCTATCCATGGAGTGCGCGCCGCTCTGCGAGGCTTTAGCGAGTTTGCCGCGTTCGTCAAACAAGTTCGTTGACAGGAATCGAAATGCGCGGTAACAACAGCGTGCAACGAATGAAAGCCACTGTTACCAATCCAGTTTTCGCACCCGAGGTCTGGGCGCCCAATTTTGACCGCTGTGAACACCTGATCGAGCGGAGCGCGCATAATCCGGTCATCACGGCCAAGGATCTTCCGTTCCCCGCCGAATGTTGCTTTAACAGCGGCGCGGTGCGGGTGGGCGACGAGATTGTCATGATCCTGAACTGCTGGGACGCCGAATGGGTGCCGCACTTCCTGGTGGCGCGCAGCCGCGACGGCATTCACTTTGACATCGGCTCCCGGAGCATCGCTTCGCCTCCAAAAGAATACCCGTACGCCGGACGCCGCGAAGGCATCTTCGACACGCGCATCACCACTCTCGAAGGATGGCATTACATCACCTACAATGTGTCATCCGGCCTCGGCGGCCGAATCCGGTTGATCCGCACCCGCGACTTCGACCAGTTCGAAGACATGGGATTCATCACTTCCATCGACCACCGCAACTGCGTGATTTTCCCCGAGCAATTCGACGGATTGTACGCCCGCCTGGAGCGTCCCAATGGTGAAGGTTCCACCGGGGGCGACATTTACCTCTCCTATTCGCCCGACCTGATTTTTTGGGGAAGGACGGAACTGGTTCTGCAAAAGGGAACCCGCTACTGGGAAAGCTGCAAGATCGGTCCCGGCGCGCCTCCGGTGAAAACAGAGGCCGGCTGGCTGACGTTCTACCACGGCTGCCGCCAGCATATGAACGGCATCATGTATACCGCCGGGGTCATGCTCCTCGACCTGAAGAACCCCGGTCGGGTGATCGGCAAGATGCGCGCCTGCCTGATGTGGCCGGAGGAAGAATACGAGTTCCGGGGCAATGTGCCGCAAGTGATTTTTCCAACGGCAGCGGTGCAGGGTGGAAGCGACGATGAACTCTTCGTCTATTACGGGGCTGCCGACAGTTCCATTTGCCTGGCCAAAGCGTCGATCGGCGGCCTGGTTCAACGCTGTCTGGCCGACGGCCCCTGCCTGCCGGGGCAGCCGTGATGTTTAGTGCGTGATTGGGAACTCTGTGAGCACCGAGTGGCGAATCCGGGGAGCCGTCTCGATGCGCTTTCGCTCTCTCATCCCCTTGGCGCCGGGCCCGTGCTTCCGCGCACGATCAACTCCCCGCCCACCCTTGGCGACGGGTTCGGGCTCTCGCTGAGGTTTTCCTCCAATCGACGGTGAACGATGGCCGCCGCTTCGCGACCGATCCGGTCGTAAGGCACGCTCACCACTGTTAACCCCGGTTTCACGAACGCGCATAGGCGGGAATCGTCGAACGCGATCACCGAAGCTTGCTTGGGAACACTGATATTTTGCGCGTCGAGTTCGTGCAGGGCCGCTACCCCCGCCTCGTCGCTCATGGTCAGAAATGCCGTGGGTGCCTGCTTGCGCGCCACGAGGGTTCTGACGGAATGGACAGCGAAATCGAAGTCGTCCACCGTGCCCGATCCGAGTTCCTTCGGAGTCACCACGAGCGACGGATCGGACGGGATCCCCGCCTCTTGGAGCGCTTTGAAATATCCGGCCTTGCGTTCCTCCCCGACGTCCAGACCCTCAAGGCTGTCGAGAAACGCGATCCGCTGGTGACCGAGGTCCAGCAGATGATCCGTTGCCCGCTTTGCGAGCGCTTCCGAGTCTGAGTGCACCATCCACTGGCGTGCTTCCGCCGGGGCAGTCATCACGCAGCAATAAGGAAAATTCTGTTCGTTGAGACTGGCGAAATAGCGACTCCGCTTCGTCGAATTCAAAAACACCGCGCCGTTGACCCCTCGGCGCCCCATCACCCGCACCAGATCGCACGTGTTCATCCGTTCCTGCTCATCGCCGAAAAGCGAAAGTTCCAGTCCTCGATCGTCGCAATACCGCCAGACCCCGTCCAAAACGGCATCCACATACGCCGAAAAGAGGCTGCGCTGTTGCGGCACGGTCTCAATGACGACACAGATGTTGGTCACCCGCGTCTCGAAATTGCGCAACTTGAACCCGATCTCGCTGGCACGCTGCCGGATGATCCGCCGTGTTTCGATGCTGATCTCGGGACGGTTTCGCAGTGCCCGGCTCACCGTCCCGGGCGTTACTCCAAATTCCTCGGCGATCGAATAGATGCTAGGGCCTTTCTTTTTTTTCGGGAGTTTGGCTGGCATGCCTTCAATGTGCGAGATTCTGAGCCAAAAGACAATCGCAATGTTGCACGCTTTAGCGAACAACATCGGATCTCCACCCTCCCTTCAGTTCGAAGGTGTTTTGCGGGGCTGGTCTTCCTGGCAGCTTCTCCCTGAATCCTCTACCCGTCCATTCCCGTGCTTCGTATTCTGGAAGAAGCGCTACTTCATGCGACATCGCATTTTTTGCCGTCTGCCGTCAATCGTTTTAGGGCCGATGGCGAGGCTCCGGCACAAGCCGACGCAAGCTTATCCTCCGAATTCCCGCCACGCGTCCCTAAACCACTCAATGGTGCGCCACGGCGTGCGAATTGACGTGTTGCAACTCGCTGACAGCATGAACCGGTGCGTCCATGGGCGAATCCGGTCGAAAAGCCGTTCCACGTACCAGCGCACCTCGTCATACGTCTCGAACCTCTCGGTCTCGTGTGCGCTGATGCCGCCGGTGATGATCAACCGGTCGCCCGCCAGCCGGAACGCCTCGTCCAGCGTCACATCGCCCATTGGCGGAAACGCCACGCCTTCCAACCCGTCCACGCCCAGTCCGGCGACGATGGGTAATAGCATGCGCTGGCGTCCGCAAGCATGAATAAAGAACGCAGCCCCCGCCTTACGGCACATCCGGCTCGCCTTCTCATAAAAGCTCGCCGACCACGCCTCCAGATAAGCAGGCGGATGAAAAGCGGCGTCGAGATTGTCCATGGCGATCGTCGATTCCACCCCGGCATCCAGCATCTGCCGCAAAAGATCGAGCTGCGCCGCCTCGTGAATTCCGAGCCATTCGCGGCAGCGCTCCGGGTGGTCCTCCAGCAGGAAAACCGCGTCCGATGCTCCCGCCGTGAGATGCGCAAGCTTCAGCGGACTGAACAGTTCGCCCGCGTTGACCACGCCCTCGTCGCCAACCGCCCGCCGCCACTGTTCAAAACGGGCGACATCGAAGCGCCAACGCCGGGCACGCACAAACTCGTCAAAGGCATCGAGCTGGGCGTTGTAGTCGTCCAGAAGGAACTTCTCCTGAACCAGCGTCGATTCCTCAAATACGTACCGGAGCCGCTCCGTAAGAGTGCCGCGCCGGGTGCGATAGGTTTTCTCTGTCACCGTGTCCCGTCCCTCCTGCCGCCGCACCGTCTCCACCTCCACGCCATCCCAAACTTCCTGCGCCAGTCCGCCGAACCAGCATTCCGTGGGATCGCAGTAGATATTTCGGCTGAACACGTCCAGTCCAAGCCGGCGGATGGTTTCGAGCTGGCCGTCTGCGCCCGCCAATTCCGGTGGCAAAATACCGTGGTTGGAGTGGTGCGTGAACCACTGCCAATAATTGGGCGCGTACACCATTCTCCCTGCCGGTTGGTGCCGTAGAATATTCAGAACAGCCTCGCGTCTCGTGCCGGGACAAACTGTGGAAAGCGGAGAACTCATCGTTGGAGGATCCTTTTAACGCGCCGGGCCCCAAACGCCTAGAAAAACATGGGAGCAAGTGCGCTTAAGAATCGCAATTGTCCTGTATTTGTTAGCGCCGGAAGTGCTACCGGAGGCATGTAGGGCGGCGCGTCGGTACACTTCGGACGGATGCGAGGACGGTAGGGATGGCACTCCGTGCCGTCCGCGGGGCGTACGCTTTTCTCCCGGACAACCGAAGCATCGTCCCGTTTTCATCGTGCGTGGAGGGTTGCAGCCCATGACGAGGCTATTTACGCGCGAAGCCGGGAGCAAGACCTCGCCCTGATCTTTGTGGAGCATCCGCAAATCCCCATGGACAACAACGGAGCCGAACGCGCTGCGCGCGCGGTCGCGGTCGCCCGGAAAAACTATTACGGCAGCGGCTCGAAGTGGAGCGGCCAGTTGCTGGTCATGCTCCTGAGTCTTTTGCAAACCTTGCCGGCAAACTTGAAAAACACCACCAGAGCGTTTTTCCCCTCAAGAAAATCCTGATCTACCCACTCCAAAAAGACTTCCGCGCCATCCTCGCTGGCTGATCGCCCAACGGGGGTACCGAATATTTACTTGCCCCACTGCCATTAAGTTAAGGAATTCGCGGTCTCGTTCCCAGGCTCCAGCCTGGGAACGCCCCTGTCTTGGAGGCTCCAGCCTCCCGTTCCTCACCGGTGCGCTGTGCTTTTGGAGGTCCGGCAGGAGGCTGGAGCCTCCGGGAATACTGCATTCCCAGGCAGGAGCCTGGGAACGAGCGCGCGTTACTAGAGGCTCCAAGCTTAACTTAATGGCAGTGGGGCGTTGCCCTAGGTTGGTATGGGGCTGGGCCGTTGGCCCGGAAATGCGCCAAGCGATGCCAGGTTCATGCCCAACAATCACCCTCGCGCTTTGGCGAGGTTAGCTCCTCAGGATGACAACGTTCGGGGCTCCGTTCTCACTCCTGCGCCCGATTTGCAAACTTATGGGTAATGGAAAGGAATCTCCACCGCTTTCGAAGCGATTGATCTCAGGAATTACCCAAAGCGTTTCCTGCGCCCCATCGGCTCGTCGCTGTGGAGGCAAACAGGCCTCGCCGCAGTCCTATAAGACGCTGGCGCGACTACAACGCGCCACGGCTTCGCCGCTCCGAATGGTCTCACGTCCATTCCAGGTAGAGGTCAGGAGGTCTGAAACTCGACAATAAGCACCGTGCCCGCCGCGCCGCCCGGCGTATCCATTGGCGACTGTGTCACCCGGTCAATCCGCGAGTCCGGCAGGATCGAGACGTAGAATCGGGCCGCCTCCTCAGCTTGCCCGTCGAACGAGAGAAATGGTGTGACTTTGTTCATGGGTGTTTACGGTCAAAGCTGTGGTCCCGATGTCAACGCAGACTTATGGGACCGACCACGCAGATCGCGTCGCACCTCGACCGATGCTGCTGATTTACGGTACCGAGGACGAGATTCTGCCCGATCGCCGCTCGTGGGACGTTGATCGCCGGGCCTTGGAACCGAAGCAATTGCGCCTATTCAAAGGCGGAGAGATGCAGACACAAGACGGTCAGCAGGGTGGCGGGAATTGTTATCCGTTTAATCATTTTTCAATTTTATCTTCTTTGGTTGGTGGGAACAGTTGGAACTCGTTAATGTTGGCGGCAAGCTTGCTCTCCGCGATCCGCAGCCGAACGATGCGGGCGGTGACGGGCGGGAATCCAACGACCAGCTCGGCGCCGATGGTCGTGCCGCGGGTGAGTTCCTTCCATGTGGCGCCTTCTTTGGCTTCGATGACAAAGGCGCGGGTTTCTTTCCACTCGACCTCACTGATCAACGCACCGCCGATGCGGGTGGCCCGGCCCAGATCGACCTCAAGCCAGGCGTTGGTGGCGCCGAGTTTCGCGGCCCAGCGGGTTTTCGGATTGCCGTCGATGGCGTTCTGCGGACCGTATTCCGGCGAGTAAACCGTCGAGGCCGTGGCGGTTTTGCCAACGCACAAGCCATCCTTGGCCACGGGCGGTTTGGGTGGCAACGGCGGCGGCTTGACGCCACTGAGGTCCACGATGTCGGCAGTCCGCGATGACGGGGTGACGACGAGCTTTTCGATTTTGCCCTTGCGGAATTTTGCCTCGACGGTGGTCTGGTATGGCGCGTGGAGTTTGAAGTCCACGTCCCAGTCTTTCGGCCAGGCCGGGAACAGCAGAATCTTTTTCCCGTCCGTCTGGAGCAGCATTTCCTGCAAGCCGGCCATGGCGCTGCCGCCGTGGTCCATGTCGGGAACTTCGCAAAACCCCAACGGCGGGTCCCAGAAGGCGGGAAATCGCGTGCGCGACCGTGCGATCGGGGATGCCCATGGGTTGCGCGTAACCCCGAAATCAGCAGGGAAGAGGAATTTGGAGAGAGCATACCGGCGGGCCTCCTCGGTGAGACCGAGGTCGGCGACAAAGATGTTGCCTTGAAACCAGCAATAGACCGTCTTCAGGCTATCGTCCCGGCAGCCATTCCACCAGGTATCGCGGGCCATTTGCAGATCCGGCTTTCCCATACCGTAAACGTGGAACGGGAACACCGGGTAGAGTTGCGGTAATTCGGCATTGGCCTGGCCACCCTCGTGCGCCCAAGATGCCGCCGGCGCGATAACCGTGTGACCGCGCAATTGCCGCATCGCGACGGACGGCAAGCTTTTGCGGAACGCTTCCACCCAGGTACGCGTGTCCGCGGGAATCTCTCCATAGGGCAGGGCAAGCAAACCGTCGCTGATCGCCATGAGGCCGGCGAGCGCGTCCGAGCCATTCCGGGTATCGTCGTAGAGTTCGAGCGCGTTACCGGGATAGATCACGAGCCGACCCTGGTCATCGAGTTCCTTGCCGGTGCGGCTCTTGGCTTCCTTGCGATAGAAGGAATCGAAGAACCGGAGCGAGCCTTCAATCGCGGGAAGATAGGGTTTGAGATCCTCGTCGAAAAACCGGTGCGCCTCCAGCATCATGAACACAAACTCCAGCCCCGAGGTGAAGTGGTAGCGGAGGTGCTTGAAATTATTGAACCCATCCTTGTTCGGGAAACAGCCGAGGCCCATCGTATTGAGGCTCTCGTCGTAAATCACGCCCTCCACGCCGAATTTCTCGCGAACCCTCGCCCTTTGGAGGTCCGCTGTGCGAGCGTAGAAGCCGGTGCCGACCCGAAGCAAATCCGCGTCGCCCGATTTCAACAACGGCCAGAAAAGGTGGCGCTGGTTCTGCGCCATGAACTTGCACTCGCCCCAGGCCCGGCCATCCGGATTGTTGCCGCACGTAAAGTGACCTCCGTTGAAGAAGGTCGGAAATTTTCCATTGGCGTTGGCGGCCAGCATCGCGCGGAAGAGCTGGTAGTTGCGCCCGACTTGCCACGGCTGGTCCTTTGGATCCCCGGCATCGGGATTGATCACGATCCGGCTCCGGTCCCAGAACGCCCGCCACCAGTCCGCTGACTTGCGGCCATCCGCGTCCAGCGTGTCCTTGGTGGACTCCGCGAGTCTGCCCACGGCGGCTTCCCACGCCTCTTGTGTGTCGTCCTGGGCGACGCGCAACACGGCGCGCAGTTCGAATTTCTCAGTTGGCGAGACGGTTCGGATAGAGAAAGACTGGCCGGGTGTTGCCGCGACAAATCCTGTGCCCGTAAGCAATCCGCCACAGGTCAAGTTGCCGAGCGGGTCGGGGACCTTGTCCGCGATCGGCTCAATTCCCCACCTCTTGATCATGTTCGCGCGATAAACGGACGGCGACGGCACGCGGCGGCTCCACAGAATGCCGGGACCGGCCGCTTTCGCGCTCATCTGCCAAGCGTTTTCCAACTCCAACGTCGCGGTGACTTCCACTGGCTTGGTTGCCGTTGCTTCGACATGCACCACCGGTTGATGCGCGTCGGCGCGAATGCGCAGCCGGACCTCCACGCCATCGGTCGTTCGTCCGCTTACAAGGACTGTATTGGATTCCAGGTCGAGTTCCTGTCGTAGATTCTCCGCAAAAGGGTTCGGCGACACTTTCACCCGGATTCGCGCCAGCTTGGTTAAGGTCTCCGCCGCGTTGAAGCTGTCGGACGAACCAATATAAAAGACCACGTCATCTTTCTCGGCCCAGACATTCAAGCTGATATTCCCGCCGCCCGCCGGCATGGAGTCGTAACCCTTTGTTCCCGGCGTGGTCCAGACGATGTCATACGGCTTTGTCCAATGCTCAGCCGACACGTGACCGGCCAACAGCGCCAGCATGGCGATGAGTTTACTGAGTGTGAGTTTCATTTTTTGATCTGGATGTTTATTGTTTACTACATCCGAGCGCTCTCCACAATCGTCGTTGCTCCCACCAATCCGGCTCTGGCGAGAACGATGGCTTCAGCTTCGCCGGCACCAAGATCATGCCGGAGCTGCCCAGACCTGCATGGTTCAAATAGTGTCGGCGGCGGGTCTTTTCGAAAATTTGATTGCCCGTCCTAACGCTGGGCGATAGCAATGGACCGATGCGAAACCACGCCAGATTACTCGCGATTATCGGTTGGCTTGGGTTTGCGTTGTACGCTTTGCATGGTTTTGCGGCGGACCCTGCGCCATACACCCGTATCGGTGACATCCGAAGGCTTTCCCGGGAGGAGGCAGCACAGGCACGTTCGGTTCACCTTACCGGAGTTTGTCTTTCCGTGTTCGATGGGGATATTGCAAAAGACTTTGCGATTAGCGATGGCAGCGAGAGCATTTGGATTTCAATGCACCGCACATCGAGTGCCGAATCGCGAAAGCTGGAGAACTTCGATGCACGGGAACTGGTTCGAGGCGCCCGGCTTGAAGTTGACGGGGTTATCGATCCTGGAGCGTATGCCCCGTCGATTCTGCCTTTTGCCATCAGACCGATTGGGGTGGAGCCTCTGCCAATTCCGAAGCGTGTGCCCATCTCACGCCTTCTCTCGGGAGCTGAGGACGGCCAATGGATCGAGGTGGAGGGAGTGGTTCAGGAGGCCTATGAGCATACACAATCCCCAATTGGAACCGGATTTTGCATCATGGTGGACGGACACCGTTGCCGGGTTGTGTCCACGATGAGAAAGGGCTTGAATCCGAACGCTCTGGTTGACGCGGAAATTCGGGTCAGAGGCATTTTCGCGCCTGATGCCAACTTTCGGGCGGAGGCGGCGCTTCCCAAATTGATCATTTCCCACCCGGCGGAAGATATCGAAGTTATTGAGCATCCGAATCCGGATCCGTTTAAGGCACAACGGGTGCCATTAAACCGGCTCATGCCTTTTTCTCCGGACGCACATCCTTTTCACCGCAAGGTCATCGAGGGAGTCATCACGTTCGCGGTTCCAGGCCGTTTCATGTTTGTTGAGGATGGGAGAACCGGAGTGCGCGTCGATTCAGAAAGCACCACGGCGACGGAGGGGCAGCGGGTTGAAGTGGCCGGCTTTGTCGATACGGTGTACACTTTCGCTTCATTGAAGAGCGCCATTGTTCGTGTTTTGGGCCAGGCGCCGGTCCCGCCGCCCGAACCGGTTGCTCTTGCGCGTTTGCTCGACCCCTCCATGCGCACGGATTGGGGAAAGGCAAATTCGCACGATTACGGTGGGCGCGCGGTGACTTTGCGCGGGATGTTGCGCCGCGTCGTGTGGCAGGACGAGCGAGTCCCGGAAACCGTCTGGATCGAGTCCGAGGGAAGGGCATTCGCGGCGCATTTTCCAAAAGTGCATACGCTTTCGCACCAACAGCTCTCGGAGTGGTTGCCCGGGACCAGCGTTGAGGTGACTGGAGTTTGCGAATACGAGTTTGCCCTCAGAGGCGATGCGCCGGCCAACTACGAGCCGAGTTCGTTCCACCTTTGGCTGGCTGCCCCCGAGCGATTGCGGGTGCTGCACCCCGCTCCATGGTGGACTACCCAACGGCTGGTCATGGCGCTCGGAGGACTCGGGGCCGCGCTTCTGATTGCAGTCGCCTGGACGTTGATGCTGCGCAGACAAGTCGCATTCCAAACCCGGATCATCGAGGAAAAAGGGCATGCCGTGGCGACCAGTGCGGAGCGTGCGCGAATCGCACGAGACTTGCACGACGACCTCGGCGCGAATCTGACGCAAATTGCTCTTCTTAGTGAACTGGCCTGCCGCGACCTGAACGACCCGGAGAACGCGCGGGCGCACCTAAACAATGTATTCGCCGCCGCCCATGACTTAAGCCGGCAACTGGATGGAACAGTCTGGGCGATCAATCCAGCCAACGACAGCTTCGACAGCCTCGTGCAATACATATGCAAATTCGGCCATGAGTTCCTGTCTCTTGCTGGGATTCGTTGCCGGTTGGATGTGGCGATGGATTTGCCTGACTTCAATCTCGGTTCGGCAAAGCGCCATAATTTGCTCCTTGCCGTCAAGGAAGCTCTTCACAACGTTGTCCGCCATGCGGGGGCAACACTGGTGACCATCCGTATCGCTGTTCAGGGAAATACCGCCGTTTTCGAGATCGAAGATAACGGACGCGGCATTCCACACGGCAGAACCCCACCCGGCCACGATGGTTTGGGGAACATGCCGGCGCGCTTGAAACAGTTCGGCGGCGCCTGCTCCATTTGCACCGGTTCCGCTGGCGGCGGAACCTTGATCCGCCTCGTCGTACCCGTGACTGTTTCTCTATGACTCTGAAAAAAGAAGCCGAAATTACCGTGGCTGTCGTGGAGGACCACGCTCCAGTGAGGCAGTCGTTGCGGAAAATTCTCGACGGGAGCGAAGGCATCCGCTGCACCGCGGTATGCAACAGCGGCGAGCAGGCGCTTGAGATTCTTCCCTCGATACGCCCACGAGTGGTTTTGATGGACATCAGCCTGCCCGGAATGGACGGAGTGGAATGCGTTCGAAGGCTTGTGGAGCAAATGCCGGATGCATCGATCCTGATGCTCACCGTCCACGATCAGGACGAGCCGATCTTCAACTCCCTTGAGGCCGGTGCATGCGGTTACCTGCACAAACCGCTTCGTGCGGACGAACTGGTGGCCGCCATTCGGGAAGTCAATGCGGGTGGCTCGCCCATGACGAGCAATATCGCGCGCAGGGTCGTTCGGGCCTTCGCCAAGCCGGGGCCCGCCAAACCCCCTGGCGCTGCAAAAGACGCGGAATTGACCGAACGCGAACGCACCGTTCTGGAATTCATGGCACAGGGCTACCTTTACAAGGAGATTGCCGACGAAATGGGAGTGAGTTGGCACACCGTCCACACGCATATCCGGCATATTTACGAAAAGCTCCACGTTCGTTCCCGCACGGAAGCTGTTGCGAAATTTCTTACCCGGTGAATCGAACGAGCCGGCTCCGTATGGATCGAGGCAGACCGCGCCCCAGCCAGGGACTCCATCCATGCCCCCGGAAATAACCGCATGCCCAGGCCGCAGGCGCATCGGTTACGGCCGGATCAGACTCAAGGTGAAGCGATGCGCCTTTGGTTGTGCGTCCGTGCGAGCTTCAGCAAGCGCTTTTTGGATATCGCGCGGCAAATCGGATTCAGCCGGTTTAAACTTTAGATATTCCTTCTGCTGGCCCGCGACATAATTTTCCCAGCTTTTTCCACGGGCGGACGCCTGCTGGCATGGCAAAAATGCTGAAGACGGCAACCAGGGAAGCAGCGACGCGGGGTTAGTGCAACTTTCCAGTGGATTCCACCGGGCGAAATGTGGGTTCTGGAAGCACGCGCGAGCCGCATTTCTCCACCGCGAGCTGTTCAACGTCTTCAGTATGGAAAAGCGGTCTGGCGTCCCGCGCTTCCAAAGTGAAGCGCGTATTTTCGAAGGAAACATTCCGGGCATGACGGATGAACACCGCCGATGAGGGAAGGACTCCAAAAAAGAACTGCTCGGGATATCGGCGCTCATCCTCGGCAACTTTGCGTGCCGCATCCTCCGGCGTGCCGCCGCCGGGGAATGAAATCTCAACGTCCTCGAACCGGATATTCTCGACACAGGCTCCGGGAACTCCGGAAATCATGATCCCGGCCCGCGCTCCCATCTTCGTCCTCACCGAAGCGCGAATATTTCGGAAACTGCAATCGCGAAGGGTGCCGACGGGCGCCGGGTCGGCCTTCACATCGGGACGATCATAGACAATCTCCTTGGGACGGTCGTAAACAACGCCGCGGCTGCCGAGCCGGATAAAGATCGGTCCCTCGCAATCTTCCATAATCAGATTGGAGAAGTGAACTCCCTCGAGACGTCCGCCATCAACACATAGGATTTTCAAGGTGCCCATCTTGCAATTTCGGAAAATACAATCCTGCACGAGGATGTTGCGAAAACCGCCCGCGGACGAGGTGCCGAGTTTCACCCCGGCCGTTTGGCTGGAAATCATGCAGCCTGAGATAACGAAATTTTCCGATGGCTGTGGACGCGTGCTCTTAAAGCAAATGGCGTCGTCTCCGGTATGGAGATGACAGTCGCGGATGAATACGTCGCGGCAGGTGTCCATGTCGAAGCCGTCAGTGTTGCCATTGAGGTGGCTGTCGATTGTGGACCGGTCGATCCATACCCGCTCGCATTCCACCAGGTGGCAGCACCATGCGGCCGCGTTGCGAAGATTGATTTGCGAAAATCGAACATCCTTGCACTTCACAAGGCGAATGAGCATGGGGCGCTCCGGCACGTTCTTGGGGTCGGACGAGTAGCGGAAAACTTTCGGATCTCCCTGGCCGTCTATAATGCCAGGCCCTTCCAGTCCGATGTCACTGGCTTGCTCCGCATAGATCAGGCAGCGGTTAAAGCTCGGGGCCTCATTGCATCCGACGATATCGGTGGCGTAATCCTCGAGTTTCTGGCTTCCCAGCAGAACCGCTCCCGGAGCCAGCGCCAGGTGAACGCCGGTCTTCAGGCGAATCGTTCCCGTCCTATAGCGCCCCGAGGGGATTCGCACCCAGCCGCCGCCCGCCTGGTGACACGCGTCGATGGACGCCTGCAATTGCTTCGTGCATACCCCCTTTTCAGCGGCGGGCAGGTTTGGCGATTCGTCCGCCGCCAGGCGGAGCGTTGCCAAGGTCGCGAAGCAGAGCAGGATAACGGTTCGCAGGAGGAATGAGAGTATCATTGGAAGCAACGATAGATCACGGCCTTCGAATTACGATATGAATGAAGCGATGGGAAGAACCTCCAATCGGGACTGCCACTCTGACGGATTGCAAGGTGCCGTTGTCGGACAGGATGCTCTCGGGACCGACTCCCGCACTGGTCCAGCTTCCCGGGGCAAGCGTGTCGCTATACTCCACCGTGTAGGTCACGCCGCCGGTTGCCGCAGCCGTGCTGCGGGTGTAGGTATATTGGATATTGCTGCCACTCTTGGCGAGAGTCGCGGACATGGAGTCTGGCGAAAGCGGGTTCAGCCCCAGCGCATATTCCGCCGCGTTGCTCAATCCGTCTCTGTCGGGATCGGCGGTATCGGCCGCGCTGCCGGCGTTCAAAATCGAGCCGAAGTAAGTCTGGCGCCAGCTTTCCACGGCGGTCAATGGAACTCCGTTGGTGACGATCAGTTTGCCGTTCCCGGTGAAATGCGTTGGATCGCGGGTCGAATCCCAAGTTCCCGTTTTCACCAGGCCTCCGTCGAAATAGAGTTTCGCGACGGATTCCACGATTCCGTTCAGCTTCAGCATTCCGGAACCGGAAATGTAAATCGCCGCCGAACCCGGGATCGCGCCAGCCGGGTTGCGCAGTTCGCAAACCGCGCCATTGGCGACGATTACCGTCCCCGATGCGACCGCACCGGAGTTGTCGATTGCCAGCGTGCCCGCGTTGACCGTCGTCAAGCCGGTGTATGTGTTGCTTGCGGAGAGCGTGAGCGTGCCAACTCCCGCCTTGATCAAACCGCCCGTGCCGCTGAGCACGCCCGAGAGGCCGATATCGCCGCCGCTGGTATTGAAATTCGTGTCTCCGTTGCTTCCGGTAAGCACCATCCCAAGCGTGGAACTCCACGCCGCCATGGCTCCCACAGTGCCGCCACCCAAGTTGACGCTGGCGGTGCCCGGGCCTTTGACAACGCCCGCGGAGCCGAAACTTGCCGTGCCCCCGGTCAGAACAAACACGCCGTTCCTGCCGGCGGCGGAGCCGATCGTCATCTGAGCGGTGCCGGAGCTTCCGAACGTTCCCGCACTTTGGTTCAGGGTGCCGTCCACGGTCAGCGCGGTGTTTACGTTGAAAGCCGAGGTTCCCTGAATCACCAACCCGCTGCCGGCTGACACCGTCAGATACGCCAGGGGATAGCTGCCACCATTGGCAATCAATGTGCCTTTGTCGATTTCCAGCCACCACGGAAGGTTATTGCTTCCAGTCAACGTCAGCGTTCCGGTGCCGGTCTTGTAAACATTACCCCAGCCGTTCATGGCTCCGGCAAAGGAGGTCGAGGCGTTGTTATCGCCGAGGTACCAATGGTCGCCTCCGATATAAAACGAAATTGAGGGATTGGTGCCGGAGATGCCGCCGAGATGGACTCTGCTCCAATCGGGCATGCCCCTGTTGATCGTGCCTCCATTCCACTGGACCGTGCTATTGGCCAACGCGTAGGTGTTGCCGATGGTTATCGTCCCGGAATTGAGCGCCACGCCGCCCGTAAACGAATTGGAACCGGAGAGGGTGAGCGTGCCGACTCCCGCCTTGATCAAACCGCCGGTGCCGCTGAGCACGCCCGAGAGGCCGATATTGCCGCCGCCGGTGTTGAAACTCACGTTTCCATTGCTGCCGGTAAGGATCATTCCGAGGGTGGAACTCCACGCGGCCGTCGCTCCCACCGTGCCGCCACCCAGATTCAGCGTGGCGGTGCCCGCGCCTTTGACGATGCCGCCGGAGCCAGAGGTTGCCGTGCCGCCGGTCAGGTTAAAGACGCCATTCTTTCCCGCAGCCGAGCCGATCGTCAGCGGAACGGTGCCGGAAGTTCCGAATGTGCCGCCGCTTTGGTTCAGGGTGCCGTCCACTGTCAAAGTGGTCTTCGCACTAAACGCCGATGTCCCCTGAATCACCAACCCGCTGCCGGCTGACACCGTCAGATACGCCAGGGGATAGCTGCCACCATTGGCAACCAATGTGCCGTTGTCGACCTCCAGCGACCACGGAAGACTGTTGTTCCCCGTTAATGTCAGGGTTCCTGTGCCGGTCTTATACAGGTTGCCCCAGCCGGACATGCTTCCGGCAAAGGTGGTTGAGGTGTTGTTATCGCCAATGTACCAGAAGTCGCTTCCGACGTCCAATGAGATGCCGGGGTTGGTGCCCGAGAGGCCGCCGAGGTGTACTCTGCTCCAACTGGCCATGGCGCGGGTGAGCGCGCCTCCATTCCACTGAACCGTGCTATTCTTCAGCGCGTAGGTATTGCCGACGCTCAGCGTTCCGGAGTTCAGGGTCACGCCGCCCGTGAACGTATCGGAGCCGGAAAGGATTTGCGTGCCCGTTCCGGTTTTGATCAGCCCCGCCGTTCCGCCAAGCACCCCGGAGAACGTGGTGGCGCCCGAGACCACGTTCAGAGTCATGCTGCTGACATTCGCCGGCGGCGTGAAATTGCCCGCTCCCGTCAAGCCGCCCAAAGTCGGTGTGTTCACCTGGCTCAGGTCTATTGCCCCGGCGCCGGACGTGGAAAGGACGCTGTTTTGAAGTGCCATGGCATTCGCGACCGAAAGGGTTCCCGCGTTGACCGTTGTAATCCCGGAGAATGTATTAAAGCCCGAAAGCGTCAGGGTGCCGGCGCCGCTCTTGGTGAGGTTTCCGGCGCCGCTGATGGCGCACGCGACTGTCTGGCCGCCGGCGTTGTTAAAGGCCAGCGTGGCGTTATCGACAATGCCGCTGGAGGACGCGATGGAGCCGTTGGCGGTTCCGTCCCCAAGTTGGAGGATTCCCGAACTCACTGTCGTAAGCCCCGTGTACGTGTTGGTGCCGCTAAGAATCAGGGTGCCGGACCCGGTCTTGACGATCCCGTTGCCGCCGGTCAATGCCGAACCGATGCTCGCCGTCACGCTTGGGCCGACACTCAGGACCGAGCTGCCCGAAGAGGTGGCGAGCGAAATATTACCCCCCTTGATCACGTAAGTGCCGTTGGCGAACTGAAGGCTCCCGATGGTCAGCCCCGCCACGTCCTGGGTCACCGTCACGCCGGTCGCCTGATTGAAAGTCGCCGTGGCATCCGCCCCGGAACCAATAACATTATTCTGCCAGTTTCCAGCCGTGCTCCAGTTGCCATTGGCCAGGCTCCCCCAAATCCCGAACCCCGTGGCCCCCGGGGTTGTTGAGACCTCGGCGGAGTTCGTTCCGTCGCCGGAGCTGTTCACAGCCACCACCACATAATAATAGGTGACGCCGTTGGCAAGCCCTGTATCCGTGAGAGTCGTGGCGGCGCCGGATGCTATCACGGCGTAACCGCTGCCGGAGGTGAGGGAACGCTTCACCCTGTAAGTGCCGATGCCGGGCATTGCATCCCACGAAAGGATGGCCTGCCCGATGCCCTGGACAACCGAAACCCCGGAGGGAGCATCCGGCATCGTCAACCCCGAAGCCACATTGGAGTAAGCCGCCGTTGGCCCGTTCAACAGAACGTTAACGCGATAATAGTAGGCGGTGTTGCCAACCACCGAGGTGTCGGTCCAGCCGGTGGTCCCCGCCGGCAGCGTGACGACTGAGACATAGTTCGTGCCGGAGACGGTCGATCGTTCCACCGAGTACCCTGACTCATTGCCGGCGTTGTCCGCCCAGCTCAAGGCAATGGATCTGGACGAAAGAGGCGTGGCCGTCAACCCGCTGGGCGCCGTTGGCGCTCCGACAGTCGCCCGCAGATTGCCGGCACCCGAAAAATGAATCGGGTCGCCGGCGGCCTGGAAGGTGCCTCCGCTTTGCAGCACGCCGTCGATGAAGATGTTTGCCACCGTTGCGGCAACCCCGGCATCCAGGACGACCTTCGCGCTGCCGCTCAAATAGATTGTACTGGTTGCGGCGAGCCCGGCTGAATTGCGCACCTCAAGAGCCGCCCCGTTAGCCACGGTCACGCTTGTCGAAGAAATGGAGGCCACGGTGTCCATCACCAGCGTTCCCGAGTTGACGGTGGTGCCTCCCAAGTAGCTATTGCTCGCGGAAAGGGTAAGCGTGCCGCTGCCAGTCTTGATGACGCCTCCATTTCCGGTCAGCTTCCCCAAAAATGAAGTGGATGCGTTGTTGCCGCCGACGGACCAGTTCGTGTTCCCGAGATTGAACGTGACGGACGAATTCGTCGAGGCCAGCCCGCCAAGCATAATCGTTGACCAGTCGCTGGTGTTTCTGCTCAGAGTGCCGCCGTCGATTTGGACGGTGCTAAACTGCAGCGCGGTTGTGTTGCCGAGAGTAAGCGTGCCGTTGCTGAGCAGGGTTGTCCCCGTGTAGGTGTTCGATCCGGACAAAACCAGCGTGCCGCCGCCGTTCTTCGTAACAGAATTGGTCCCGCTCAATAGGGATGAAACGGTAGCCGTAAGCCCGGCCCCCACGTTGATCGTCGAACTTCCCGAAGTCGTCGCAAGCGCAATATCCGCGCCTTGAATGGTGAACGCGCCGCTGGAGAACGTGAAATTTCCGAGCGCGAGGCCCACGCTATTCTGGGTGACTGTAGCCCCGGCTGCCTGGCTGAAAGTCGCGGTGGCATCGGTTCCGCCGGCCACCACCCACCCCTGCCAATTGTTCCCATCGCTCCAATAGCCCGTGCCGGCAGCGGTCCAGGTGCCGCTGGCGCGCGGGGGCAGCGGCATCGCCGAGACTGCCGGAAATGACGCCGGCTGGCCGCTCCCGTTGACCGCCGAAATTGTATAATAATAAAGCGTGCCGTTTGTCAGACCGGTGTCCGTAAACGCAGCTCCCGCGGCGGTTCCAACGACCCCATATCCCGAACCCGAAGTGAGCGAACGCATCACAGTGTAACTGGTCGCACCGTTCACCGGCGTCCACGCCAGCGCGAGTTGCGTGTTGCCCGGCGTGATTTGAATCTCGGGCTGCTGCCACACAATGTCTGAAAGGAAATCGCTGGTTCCGGCCGTCCAATTCTGTCCAAGCTCGTAAGCGCCAATGTCGGGAGCCGCTCCCGTAAAGCCGTCCGTGTAGCCCGGAAGCACCGTTCCCGCATCCACCGGGTCGCTTCCGTCCGCAAGACGGAAGTCGTCATTCGGTAAATCGACAAAAGGACTCAGGGTCAGCGTGAGATTGGTCCCATTTTCCGTGCCCGGCCAAACAGGCCGGTTTGAGAGATTATTGTAAACCTTCACACTCGTGTTGCTCGAGAGCGGAGTGTGCCCGGTGATTCCAGCGTTATTATTCCAGTCGGTGTTATTGAAAACACTGATATAGGAATCTCCCGAATTAATCTGCGCGGCATTTCCGAGAATATCGTGAATCACGTTGTGATCGATCGTGCAGTATTGACTGCCCTGGTCGAGGTACACGCCCACCACGCGGGAATCGTTCAGGGCGACCGCGGCGTCGTGGAACCAGTTGTGGTGAATGCGGGTCCACTGCAACTGCAGGCCGATGGTATAAATAAGCCCCGCATCCTCGCAAATTTGCGTGCAATCGTGCAGATCGCAGTAAGAGATTTCGCTGGCATAGGCGTCAAGGCCGATCGCATCGCGCCCAGCGTTGAATATCTCGCAGTTGGTGACGGTGTTGGCGGTTCCGTTCAGGGACACGGGCGCGGCGTACGAACCGGTCCAGTCAAAGTCATGAATCCGGCTTTGGCGGACGATATTTCCCGTGCCGGAAAGATACACCCCGCAATCCGTGCCGTAGTCGAACTCGCAACCGTCAATCACGTTGTTGTTACCCACCAGGTACACGCAATTGATATTGGTGAAGGCGGCGGATTGAGAGGCAATGCTATAGCAGCCGAGCTTCACCCGCACATCCTGAAGAACGCATGAATTTGAACCGTAGAGGTTGACTCCGGCCCCATAACAGTTGATGCCGTTGATTTGAACGTACGAGCGGCCGCCAAGGTCCAGGGATCTGTCGCGCCGGCGCACTTCCACCACACCGGTGTCGGGCGAGACATTGCCGGGGGCTTGAAAGTAGAGCATCCCGGCCGCTTTGTCGTACCACCATTCTCCCGGAGCGTCGAGCGCCTCCAGCTTGTCCTCCAGATAAAACGTGCCGCCGTCGGCCGGGTTGTGATCGACATATTCCCAGTCCCCCGGAAGGCTGAAACTCACGGTGTGCTGCACCGGGTCCGATGAGGTTATCCGCGCGCGCCAAGTGGTCCATCCGTTGGTGCCCGACAAATTGTTTGCGAAGTACCAAATAACGCCGCCCGTCCAATCGATCTGCGGGATGCTGCTCTGCTGAACGTAGGACAGCGATCCCGCCTGGCTCGCGATCGCGTCAGCGGTGAAGGGTTGTCCGTCGGTGTCGTTCGGCCAGCGCGCGAGAACCATTGGCTTCCCGTTGAAACAGACGGCATTCTCGTCTCCGAGCGAAAGGCTGACCGGGATACGGTAAATCGATCCTTGATACACGCTCCACCCTTGAAGCCGATCCATTCCCGAAATCACCGCTTCCTCGTCCGGATAGGCTTGGAAGACGATGGGCGCATTGCCGCTCCCCGACCGTGCACCTGTGAGCGTTTCGCGGTAAACTCCTTTGCGAATGTAGCATGTCTGTCCCGCTTGCAGGGTTGCGGCGGCCTTGGCCACCGTCCGAAACGGCTGGGTCAGCGTTCCTGGGTTGGTGTCCGCTCCCCACGGCGCCACGCTGTAAATCCCGGCCGTTTGCTGGGGAGCCGCGCCCAATGGAACCCGTTGGAAACTCCAGAGTTGAACATTACTGCCGCTCTCGCCGGCCTGGACCGCCGCCGCCCCCGTGGACGACGACGAGACCTGGAGCAGTTTGCCGCTTAGGAGGTTTCGCAGTTTGAAATAGTCGTCGCCCGTCGATTCGATGCTCCACAGCTGAAGCTGTCCGCCGTTCTCGATCTCCTGAACGCCGGCGGCTCCATCCGCAACGGAACTCCCCGTAATCCCCAGAACCTGCCCGCTATTGGCGTTCCAGAGCACGTAATGGCTGTAGCCGCGGTCGATGCATTCCCACTGCGTGCTGGCCCCGTTGGTGCTGCCGACAATCGCCGGTGTTTCGGCGGTAAGTGAATCGCCTTGGATACAAAGGCCAAGCCCGCTCTGGGCGCTGACGATCCGGTAGCGGGCATGTCCCGCTTGAGCGGGATGCACCGCTGCTACACAGAAGATCAGGGCGGGAAGCATCCGCGCCATTGTGGCCGCTTGGAAGAACAGACGGCGGAGCTCGAAGGAAATGGAAGTCATGGGGACGATGGGAAGGGTTATTTACTCGCGCACCCCGGGTTTCTCACGCGGCCCAATGCTGTTGAATGGAATTGGATTGAAATGCCTGATCTGGCGAAAGACTTCGGCATCCGGCTTCAGAGTGAAATCTCCCGCGTCCGCATTCACAAAACCGGGGTCGCTTTCAGCAACCCAGTTGTTGCCGGCGATGAGCGGGTTAACCGTTTTGGCCGGATCCGCATCCTTGCTTCGGGACACCTGCACGACGTCCCCTGGCTCCCTTTTGACATTGGGGTTCCAAATCAGATTTTTCTCGAAGCGCTTCCAAAACTGCTCCGGACGAGGCGCCGGCGCTCCGGGCAGAAATGGCGCCATCTCCGGGTACGTCTGGAGATGCGGCATATGTTTCAGGTCGAATTTGGCGAAGTATTCCGCGAAGCGGTAGTCCTTGTAACGGGTGGCCACATAGTCGGTGAACGAAGCAATTTCCGCGCTCTTCATCACCACCGAGCAGTCCACAAAAATGTTGTTGCGAACGACAGAGTGAATCGCGGTGGTATTCATGACCGCGGCGGCGGACCAGCGGCGGGTGGAGCATCCGATCCGGTAAAAAACGTTGCCTTCCACCAAACCGCCCTGCGTGCCGTGATCGAAATAAACCCCGTTGGTATTGATCGGCGTGTCTTGGGTGGTGCTGATGTCGTGAATGGCGTTGTTCCGGATGATCCAGCCCCGCTCCAGCGGGCACGCCCCCACGTTAATGTAGATCGCGCCGAGGTCGATGAACTCTTGGTTGACGTGGTGGATGTCGTTGAATGCGATGAGATGATTGTTGCCGTTGACCAGAATACCGCCGTGGGGACAGTGGTGAATCGTATTGTTCACCGCTTCCTGGCCCACGCCGCCCAGCCAGAGCGCCGATGTATACACGCGCTCATACCAGCCCCAGTGGTCGAATTCGCAATCCCGCACCCGGCTTTTCGACGGGATCAGCTTCATGAAATCCCCTCCGGAGACCGACACGCAGCCCTCGCCAACCCGGTAAATATGACAGGCCGAAACCGTGTTTTCGGCTCCGTTCAGCATCAGGCCCGTCCGTGCGAAATTCAGAACTTCGCAATGGTCGATCTGGACCCGTGAACCGCGCACTACTTCGATCCCATTTCCCCGGCCGGTATCGAACACCATGTCTCGCAGCGCTATATCTTCGGCGCCCTCGATCCGCACCATCGCCGTGACCAGGGACGAAAGGTGAACCGGTTCGCCGGCGCGGAAGGCCTCGTTGGGCAGCAGATAGAGAACGCCCCGGGTTCGGTCGATGTAGTACTCGCCCGGCAGGTCGATTTCTTCGAGCAGGTTCTCGGCGAAAAAAAAGTCCCCCGAATACTGTTTGGTAAGGCCGGAGTTCTCGCCGTACCGCAACGTAATCTCTTTCTTTTCGGCATCGATCCGGGCGACCCGGTTATACGACCACTCCCAGCTCCAGGCAAAGACCCCGTCCAGCCAAATGTCCTCGGCGGACTTCCAGAACCGAGGCCTGTCAAAATCGTATTTGAAAGTTCCACCGCGCGCCGTGTAATCGGGATCCTTCCGTTTCGGCCCCGCGTCCACAATCCCGCCGCGGGCCACAACGCCCTTGCGCCAGTTGTCCTCCTTCCAGAGCATTTTCGGAAAGTGCTCGTCTGGATTGGGCCACCGGGCCAGCGTCATGCGCTTGCCACCCACATAAAGGACGGCTGGAGCGGGTCGGCGCATTCCGGCGGGCGTGCCGTATCCATGCCGGCTTAACTCGCCGGTATCGAATACTCCTTGCGCCTTCAGGTCGCATTGAAGAAGGCTCTTGCGCGCCTCTCCGCTGATGACCCGCCCGAGCACCGCCGGATCGGTCACCGGAACGAAAGCGTCTTTCTTAAGAACCGTTCCGCCAAAGAACACCGGCTTTTCATGCGCGGCGGCTCTCCAGGTCACCGGGGCGCCAGGTTTGCCGGAGTCCTCCTTCGTCAGGGTGAATGTCTGTTTTCGCGGGTAAACGCCGCCATGCACCACCACTTCCGCTCCGCCCGCGAAATCGCCTCCGGCGCGGTTCAAGGCGCGGATGGCGTCCCGTGCCTTCTCCAAGGTGGTAAATGGCTGGCGCTCCGTGCCCGGATTGGTGTCGGACCCACCTACCGCGACCGAAAAGCTTATTTTGGCCAAGCCCTCGTTGGCATTTACAGGCGCGAGGGCGAGGAGAATGCCGAGCGAGACCAGGGATAAAAATTGGAGTGATGGTTTCATTTTGGGGATCTGTAGGGAAGCATGAGCCGGCGGGGGCGTTTTTCTTAAAAGGATGCTCTTCAGGGCCTGCGTTGGCTATCGCCAATTTTGGCGATTGTTCGGTTTTCTGACCTATGGCGTCTTTTACCCAGACTGCGCCCTCTTGCCTCCTTTAACAAACAACGGAAAGGCATGCGGCCGCAGCAACTTCAACTCAAATCCATCCATAATGAAATCCCCGAATAGAATCAGAACCGCTGTACGGAAATCCCGTAAATCCATCCTTGAGACAGCCATTATCCTGGCAGCGGTCCCGGCCGTTTCGATGCTTCCAAAAACCGCGGGCGCAGCCTCGTATACCTGGACCAATGGCGGCGGCACGATGACCTGGGACACATCCGCCGCGAACTGGACTCTCGGCAGTGGAAATACCGCCTGGGTTACCTCAAACGATGCCGACTTCGGGGCGACCGGAATCGGCTCGGTGGCAATCGGATTTGCGCCGTGATGTCGATATTGGGGTTCGACTGGGGAACACGCGCAAATGAGGGCTTCTCAAGCACCAGACAACGCTCTTGCCTTGCTCCTCCCATGTGACCTTGCAGTGGCTGGCATACGGCGGAATGGGCAGAAAAAGGGTGTTTCCGCCAAACCTCGGGCTGTAACCCGGATGTGGCTGGGCCAGCGGCGCGCCGACTTTCAAGTCTCCCACAAGAAGATCGCAGGCAGGGAAGGCCAAAGCGGGCGTCTTGCCACCGTCGAGATAGATAGAGCCTGTCCGAAAAGAGGTTTTTTAAAATCCGGACAAAATGCGCGTCGTTTGCAAGCGCCAGACACCGCAACATCTTGTGGTCAGTCGGGCGTGTTTTTCTGAAATTTGAGGCCGTTCCGCACCGAGCGCTCTGCGATCAGGCCGGCCGTTTCTGCGCCGGAGCGCCGCTCAACAGCCAGGGCAACCGGGCAAGCACCCACAGGTTGTGGGACGCGCGGAGGTGGTTCGTGAACCGCGAGGCGTTGCGTTGAATCTGTTTCATTTTGAGAAAAAGCTTTGCGGGGTGGGGGGGGGCCGATAGAAAGAGCTGCGGGATGTAAAAACTCGCGCCCGCGTCAGTGCAGGGAACTCGGGACGCCTGACATCTCTCCCATTAAACCAAACCAAGCATATGCTACGGACTAACAGTTTCAGCGGAGGAGGTGTTCCGAATGCGAGCGACGCCTATTCGGCTTCGCTGTGGGGGTTGAATTATCAGTGGTGGTGGGCTTCGCATGGAGCGAAAGGGCTTAACTTTCACACGGGGGCGCACAATGTTAACTCGGATCGATTCGCACACTACTCTGTATTTTGCTCCGCTTCGGATGGCTCCCAGTCTCCCTTGGGCCTGGCATACGCCATGTTGGCTTTCAAACTCTGCGCGCAAGGCCAAATGGTCGGCACGACTTTGAGCAAATCTGTTCCAAACTTAAACCTCACTGCCTATTCACTTGCGGGACGGGAGGGTTCCGTTTACGTAACGATCATCAATCAAGAATGGGGAATATCTGGCCGCCTGGCTCAGGTGACACTTCATATTCCCTCTGTCGATCGGATCACGGTGCAAACCATGGCGCTTGCGCAATCGGATGGCGATGTTGCATTCAGGCCCGGAACGGCTTCGTCCGGAAAGATTGCCTTGGGTGGGTCCTCGATTGAAAAGGATGGAACTTGGGAAGGAAGGTGGTCCTTCGCATCAACTCAGACGAATACACATCCTGTTCGATTCACCGTGCCCGCCGCGACGGCGCTTCTTGTCAAATTATCCTCTGGAACTTCCCGTATTTCCGTTTTATATCACTGAACGCAGATAACTAACTTGAATTTCATGCGCACCCAGATGATTCCCAAGATCGTTCCAGCACTAATGGCAATAGCGTTGGGCGTCTCGTTTCCCAAGGCCGGGGCCGCAACTTCCAAATCCCAAGACCCCGGAGATCGTTTCTTCGATCTGCGCGCCCTTTCTTCTCCAATTATTTTCCGGGGGGATGAAACCACCGCTTATCGCGATCCGGCCGCCGTGTATCATGACGGCTGGGTTCACTTAATTTTTGAAATCATTAAGATCGAGTCGGACAAGAAGCCTTATGTCTATACCGCCTGGAGCAAAAGTCACGATCTCGCCCACTGGAGCGAACCGAAGATCTTTACGCCTCGTGACCGGAATCTGAACTATGGCAGCCCCGGAAACGTCATTCGGGTGTGTAACGAGTGGATCCTGTGTCTTCAGACGTACCCACGTCCGCAAGGTGAAAAGTACGGCAACGCGGACTCTCGACTCTGGATTATGCGCAGCAAGGATCTGGAGAATTGGGGGGCGCCCGAGCTATTAAGTGTCATGGGCCCCAAAGTCTCCCGTGAGGAAATGGGGAGGATGATCGATCCGTTCCTGCTTGAGGACAAAGACGAGGCGGGCAAGTGGTGGTGTTTTTTCAAGCGCAATGGAAGCGTGACTTTGTCCTGGTCGCGCGACCTGAAGGCCTGGAATTACACAGGACGCAGTGTCGCGGGCGGAGAAAACCCGTGTGTCATCCGGGACGGCGATGAATACGTTCTGTTTTTCTCGCCTGCAAACGGCATCGGTGTAAAGCGATCCGGCGACCTCACGGAGTGGAACGATGAAGGGGTGTTAAGACTCGGGCAAAAAGAATGGCCCTGGGCACAAGGTCGTCTGACGGCCGGGTTTGTCCTCGATCTCCGAAAGGAGCCCGAGGTGGGAAAAGCCCTGATGTTTTTCCATGGATCGGCTTACCCCGAAACCGACCCTCGTGGCGGCTTTGATAACTTTGCAAGCGTGGGTCTGGCTTGGAGCACCGATTTGAAAAACTGGGACTGGCCGGGCAAAAGGCATTGAATTTCCGGCGGGTCTTGCAGCCGGAAGAACACTGCCCGGTCGAATTTGGCATTGTGGGAGAGCCAGATCCCTTGCAAGCGGGTACTACAGGGCCACCTGTAACTCGATGGACTGGGCCTGTCCCCGCTGACGGCCTTCGATGCTCACTTTCCACACATTCCCACCTGCCGCTTCCACCGCTTTCACCGTGCATCCCGTGGCATTGGCAACGGAAAGCGGTTTCGGGCTGTGGAAAAACAGAGCTCCCGCCCGCGCGCCCGCATCGGTCAGCGCAATCCGGATGCGATCCGCCTTGCGCGAAATCGACTGAATTTCCGCCGCCCCCATGCTAATATGGAGATTCGAGCCGATCAGGACCGGGGCGTCCTTGTCCTTTGCAAACTCTGTTAACCGGAGCAGAACGCCACCGCAGGCGGGAACACCGGTTGCGACATAGGTTTCGTCCGCAGTGCCGAGGTATTTTTCATCCCAAAAAGACCAGACATGAAACCGCCGGCCAAGACCGGCGACCGGCGCTCCTTTGATCGGCACATCGGCCGCGGCTTCCTGAGGGTTGTAGAAGATCGCGCTGACGAAATTGCCCCACGACCGCGAAGCAGTCAGGCCGAACTGCCGGTGCCATGGGTCGGTTTGGCCGTCGAATGCCCGCCCGCGTTCCGGGGCGCCGGGACTAACGATTTCCATCATGCGAACGGCGGCATCGTTGTTCCACGGCGGAATGTCAAAAGAATCCGATGTCATCGTCACGGCGCCCAGCAATCCAACGTAACAATGCCATGCCCGAACCGCGTTTGGCAGGTACGGCACCTCCCTGGTCTTTCCCCGTCCGATGCGTTGTTTGTTGTACTTCTCCGGAATGGTGTAGGTGCAATCCGGGTCGGCGGCGAAGAGAATTCCGTGGGCCAACGCCAGGCTGCCTGTGGCATTAAAAAGGTCCGCCATGCAACAACCGGTGTACATGGGAGCCCAGCTCGGCCCGGAATCGGTGCCGATGCGCAGTGAATCGGCATAACCGATCGCTCCCCGGTGGAACCCGCCCACACAGGCGCACAGGTAGGAATCCTCTCCGATCGCTTCGCGGTATTGTCTAAAGAGATCCCGTTGCACTTGCAGCCGGGTTAGCTTTTGATTGTGGCGATCTTTCCAACGCGGCCAGTTGAAATCGAGCTTGAAGTACCGATAGCCCTCGGCGTAACGCGCAAGCAGGGTTCTCTTGATAAACTCGCGAGTCTCCGGATAGGTGGGGTCGAGGTATTCGGCCTGATTGCCATCGGGATGAACGCCATTCGTTGAGGAGCGCACCATGCACATCCAAATCCCGGGAATCATTCCGGCGGCGGCGATCTTGTCGGCGATCGGCTTCATGCCATTCGGGAACTTCTTTGGGTCGAACGTCCAGTCACCGTAACACTTCTGCCAGCCATCGTCGATCTGGAACACCCGCATGGGCAGCCGGTTGCGTTCGGCCACAAGAGCAGCCAGCGCTCCTTCGAGGTTCTTCTCGTCGATGTTGGTAAACTTGGTGTACCAACTGCACCAGCCGAAGACAGGACCGCGCTGGGTACGAGCGCCGTGGGTGACGGCGATCCAGCGATAAAGGTTGGCGATGGCTGTCTCATAGGGCGCGGCGAGGACCAGCATCTCCTCCGAACGGCGCGTCTCACCCGGGTCCACAAGGATGTCGTTCATTTCGCTATCGATCTGGAGGCCGATCCGTCCCTCCTTCACGTCGCAACGAAAGCGGATGTCCGATTCGGCAGGTCCCACAGCCCCCATGACGAGCCCTTTCGCGCCGCGCTCGGTGAACAGGGTCATCGTATCGAGGAAATTTCGCCGGGCCTCGGTGGCAAGGTCGCCGGAAGGATGGAACCCGCCCGACGCGCTATCATGCGAATCCAGGGTGGAAAGAAACCAGCCCGCCGGCGCGCCCGTGACGCGCAACGCATCCGATTGTTGCGTGCAAAGGATCATCTTGCGCAAACGCACCGTCCCCTTCGATCGGTTGCTGAAAGTCATCTTTACGGTATAGCCCTGCCACTGCGCGAGGCGGGTGACCGTCCAGGTGAACGCGTATCCGCGCGGATCCAGCCATTGCCAGGTTTGTGCCTGGGCCGGCCCCATCGGTGTCTGGCAATCTTCCTTCGACATGCTCCCGTCGCCCGAAGGCATTAGTTTTACGGAATCCTTTCCCGCCAGCAACTCCACCGCGGGCGGGCCGCTCTGAACTCGAACTGCGTCTGCCTGGAAAGAGACGGCGGCATCTTTGATAATCGGCAGGGACAGTTCTGCCTGAGCCAGGCAAACTGTTATATTTAAGCAAACCAGAATGACGATCTTGACGGTCGTTTTGTTGTTCATAAAGCACGGAGGTTTCACTGGCAATATTACGGGGCGGTGGACAAGCCGCCGCGGCGCCCCTAAACGCCGCGGCGACTTCAATTGACCCGCACCCCCAGCCGGTCCCCACCGGCAAACACGGGTCAACCTTAAATCGATTTATCGGACGCTCCTCTTGGCCTTGCGCCGGAAGCCGAGCAGCGCGGATGCGCCCGCCAGCAGCATCCCCAGCGCACCTGGTTCCGGCACTGATTCGGGCGAAGCCGGGGCTGGGTCGCCAGTTGCGCCCGCCGTCTGCGCCATCGCAGTCCCTTTATCCGTCAGCACGCCGTAATTCCGGCCCTGAGAGCCAGTGTCCACATAGGTATAGGCCGTGCCGTCGATAGCCGCGACGTTCGCAAGAGCGAGCCCCGAGGCAAACCCGGAGATCGTTAGCGAGGAAACGTTCAATACATTGTAGGTGCTGCCGCTGTGAGCCGCCATCGAAAGCGTCGCTCCGGCGGCGACGCTCACAGCGCCAATCGACCCGGACTGCGCTAGCTGCGTGACGCCGGCGTTCGCATTGAGTCCAGCCATGGTCAGCGAACCGCTCAGGATTAGCGTGCCGGAGCCGGACTTGGTGAAAGCCACCGCTCCGGCGCCGTTGGCGATGCTGCCCGCGTAGGTCGAAGTGCCGCTCACCGTTGTCGTCAGCGTGTTTGTTCCGCTTACAGTGTTGGTGATCATGGCGCCGGTCGAACCGCTCAAAGCACCAGCGCTTAGGCTGTTGCCATACAGATTCAGCACACCTCCGTTTACGGCCAGCGCTCCGGTTGCCGATCCCAGCGCATTCGCGTTGCCGGCTTGCAGGGTTCCGCTGACGACGGTGGTGCCGCCCTTGAAAGTGTTGCTGCCGCCGAGCGTCAACGCGCCCGCCCCGGTCTTGACAAGAGCCAGGGTGCCGGTGGTGTTCATAATGACGCCGCCAAAGACGCTGCTCTGGCCGTTATCGCCTACGGTCAGTGTGGATGTCGTGCCGCTGGCGGAGACGATATCGACGGTGCCGGACCCGGCCAGGCCATTGATGGTGTCGCTCATGCCGTTCATATCCAGCACGCCCCCGGCGCTCACGGTGACGTTGCCTTTGCCCGCGCCGTTCGGGATCTGGTTATTCGCTCCGAGCTTGAGCGTGCTCATCAATGCCACGCTCGTATTGCCCGCGTAGTCGTTCGCGGCCCCCGTGTTGTTCAGAGTCGTGGTGTTCCAGCCAGTGCCGCTGAGATTTCCGCAAAAGATCTGAAGGCCACCCGTCCCGGTGATTCGCCCGGAAACGGACAGAGTTGCGGGGGTGATGTAGTATGTGGAAAGGATCAAATCCTGATTGGCCGTAATCAAGCCTGACACGACGTTTCCAACCCCATCGGACCGAACGTTGCCGAGACCCAGAGAGCCGCCGGAACCGACGCCGGCGGTGGCACTGATGACAAGATTGTTGGTGAGCGTGTAGCCGGAGGCGTTGATCCACACCTGCCCTCTTTCGTTGGAAGCGAGACCATCGCCGACTGTAATCGTCCCGCTGCCTACATGGTAGGCGCTTGTCGTTCTCAACGTCGCGCCTCCGCTTGCGCCGGCGGATGAAGAGAGTGTAATGCCGCCGCCGAAGGTGGTTGCGACGGGCAGACGAACATCTTGCACGGTTGTGGAAGCGCCTGTGTTGATCGCGAGGGCCAGATTCGCCCCGGTGAATGTGCCGGACAAGGCCCCGGCTGCGTCGAACGTCAGCGTCTTTACGGAAGTGCCGCTGTTCGTAATCGTGCCGCTGTTGGCGCTGGTGCCGGAAAACCGGGCGTTGTATCCGTTCAAATCGAAGGTTGCTCCCGCATTGACGTTCAGGGTTCCATTGTCGTTGAAAGCCAAATTGCTGCCGGGCTTGAGCACGCCGCCGTTGACGGTGGTCATGCCTGTGTAGCTATTGCTGCCTGACAGGGTCAGAGTGCCGGTGGTGAGCGTCACGGCTCCGGCCCCGTTAATTACCGCCCCAAACGCACCGCCGTAATCGTCGGTTCGGTTGAAAACCAATGCCGTACTCGCCGCGAGACCGGCGCCGCTGGTGGACGCGATGGAACCAACGGTCCCGCCAGCTCCGATCTGCAACGTGCCGGAACTGACCGTCGTTGCGCCGGTATAGGGATTCGACCCCGTGAGAGTCAGCGTGTTGGCGCCGAGTTTGGTTAGTCCGGCGGGTTGCGCCAGGACGGCGCCGTAGGTTCCGCTGGCGTTGGCGGTGTTGAAAGCAAATGCCGCGTTGGTGGTGGCAAACGAGGTTTTGCCCAGAAGCGTGCCGATCTGCGCCTGCGTGTAGTCGTTCGCGCCGCCGAAGTTCACGGCGAGCGTTGCGCCGTCGTTGACGATCACCGTGCCGGTGGTTGCCAACACGGCGTTGCTGGCGGATTGCAGCATCCCCGCGCCGACCGTCGTCGCCCCAGTATAGGTATTCGACCCCGTGAGAGTCAGTGTGTTGGCGCCGAGTTTGGTCAGTCCGGCGGGTTGCGCCAGGACCGCGCTGTAGGTTCCACTCGCGTTCACAGTGTTTAAACCGAACGCCGCGCTCGTCGATGCGAACGATGTCTTTCCAAGAAGCGTGCCGATCTGCGTCTGCGTATAGTCGTTCGCGCCGCCAAAGTTGACGGCGAGCGTGCCGCCACTGTTGACAATGACTGTTCCGGTGGTCGCCAACGCGCCGGTGGTGGAGGACTGCAAAATGCCGCCGTTAATCGTCGTGGCGCCGAGGAAGCTGTTGCTTCCGGAGAGCGTAATCGTGCCCGTGCCGGTTTTGACCAGGCTGAGGGTTCCCGAAGTATTGAACAGCTTGCCGGTGAAGGTGGAAGTCTGGTCGTTGGCGCCAAGCGTAAGCGTAGGCGTCCCGCTGCCGCCATCGACCGTGCCCGCTCCGGTAAGGCCGTTGATCGTCTGGTTGTATCCGGCCAGATTCAGGGTTCCGGTCAAGCTGACATTTCCGCAACCGGCGCCCGAGGGAATTTGGTTTGCCGCTCCGAGTTGCAGGGTGGCACCGCCCAACAGCGTCGTGGTCCCCTGGTAGTTGTTGGCGTTGGCCGTGGTGTTGTTCAGGACGAACAGGACGCCGGCATTACCGTTCATGGTCAGCCCATTGGCTCCGGTGATTTGCCCGGAAAAGACAGTAGTAGCGGGTGTCTGCGAGACGGCATTGAGGTAGATGGGCGCCAGTCCGGCGGTAAGCTTGCCGGCCAGGGTGAGCGTGCTGGTAGAGCCCAGACGAATAGCATTGCCTGTGTCCGTTCCCAGAGATGAATTGAAGACCATGTCATTATAAATGGTCTGATTTGTGGCGCCCTGCCACCAAAGCTGTACTTTGTCATTCGGCGTCAGCCCAATGGTGATGGGACCCCGGCCAAAGTTGCTGGACGTGATATTCCCAGCAGTTCCAACCGTGCTGACCGTCAGCCCATATCGGAGATAGTTGGTTCCTGCCAGAGTGAGTCCGCCGGAGAACGTGTTGTTGGAATTATTGAGGTTTTCCGAGCCGTTCACCGTTGAATTGAGCACCACGGCGACTTTCCGCCCGTTAGCTCCGTCCGCGATCAGGGTGAGCAGATTTGCATTGTAATTCGTTGCCGTGACCACAGTGGTGCCGGACCCGACGGCATTGTCAGTGATCGTGCTTGCGGTGGCGCCCACGGTGAGGTTGTTCAGGATCACATTGTTGCCGTTCAGATCGAACACGCCGCCATTCACTGACAGCGACGTTGTTGCCGGAATGGCCGCGGATGTGCCCATCTGCAAGGTTCCCGAACTCAAGGTCGTCGTCCCGTTATAAGTATTGGTGCCAGTGAGCACCAGCGTGCCCGCTCCGCCCTTGCCGAAATTCCCGGTGCCGGTGCCGTTGCCGATCGCCCCGCTGAGGGTAACGGTGTTCGCGTTGACGTTAATAGCCCGGCTGCCGCCATTCAGGTCGATGGAGTTTGCAAAGGTCAGTGCGTTGTTGGAGGTCGTTTCGTTCAACACCAGCGTGCTCGGCGCGAAGCTCGCGCTGCCCCAGGTCAGGGCTGTCGGAGAAGCGGTGCCGCCGATGGCAATGGTCGCGGCACCTCCGTAGGCGCTAAAGCCGCTCACGCCGCCTGTGAGTTGCACGTTACCCGCCGCCGCACCCAACGTGCGTGTAACGGCTCCGCTCGTCTCGAAAACACCGCCTGAGCCGGTCAACAGACTGGCTGCGGGCAGGCCAACGCTGTCCACCGCACGCAACACGCCGGAGCCAATCACTGTTGGCCCGGCATAATTGTTGGTCGCGCTGAGGGTTACAGTAAGGTTCGCAGCCTGGGTTGACATGGCCACCCCGTTGGAACCTGTCACAAGGCCGGTGATGTTCAAACTGGAGGTGGTGCTGGTCGAGAACATCAACGGCGCCATCGCGGCGTTTATGGTGCCTGCCAGGATGTTCCCGGTGGTTTGAACGCGAATGCAACCCGCGTAGTCCGTGCCGAGCGCGGAGTTGACCGCCATGTCGTTGAGAATCGTTGTATTAGTGGCCCCGAGCATCAACTGCACCCGGTCCGCGGCTCCGGTCCCGAAAACGATGGGGCCGGTCCCGAAGTTGCTCGAAGTAACCGCGCCGGCGCTCCCGGTGGACGTGACCGAACCCACTTGAATCCGCAACTGGTTGGTGCCAGATAGGATATACCCGCCGGAGAAGGTACTGCCGCCGTTGCCGAACGCACTTGCGAAAAGTTGAGTCGTCGAGGAGGAAAGCTGAACCGCCAGTTTGCGACCGTTGAGGCCGTCGGCGATCTGGGGAGCGAAGACCACGCTGGTTCCCGAGGTTTTCACGGCAAAGGTGCTGGTGCCCGATGCCGCCGCGTTATCTGTAACCAGCGCACTGCTGGTGCCCGCGGTGAGCGTGTTGACGGTCAAATTGTTCGCGCTCAGGTCAAGGACGCCGCCGTTGAGGGTCAGAGTCGTGGTGGAGGGAATTGCCCCGCTGGAACCGAGTTTCAAACTGCCGCTGCTCAGAGTCGTTGTGCCCGCCCAAGTGTTGGTTCCGGCCAAGACCTGGGTTCCGGAACCGGATACGGTCAGGTTGGTTCCGCCGGTGATTGCTCCGGTGAAGTTGGCTGTGACGCCGGCGGCAGGGTTCAATGTTAAGGTCGTCACGCCTGCGGCGGAAACGATGCCGCTGCCACTCAGTCCGGCGGTGGTTGGCGCGGTTACTGTAAATGCCAGATTCCCGCTGCCGGAGAGGCTTGCCACGTTAGCAGCCAGCGCGTTGCTGTTCCCGACGATGAGCGTTCCCGAGAGCACTTGCACCATTCCAGTGAAGGAATTGGAGCCTGAAAGAGTCAGAGTGCCAGGTCCAAACTTCACAAGCGAACCCGCGCCGGAAACGGACGAAGAGAGTGTCTGGCTGCCGGAGGTGTTGAATGCCAGCGCGCCACTGTCTTGAATGGCGTTGGAGACGGTCAGCGCCCCGTCATGCCCCGCGGTGCCATCGCCAAGCTGGACGGTTCCGGAGAGGATGCTCAGGGTTCCCGGAGTGTTCGTCGCCGTGAGTATCACGGTCCCCGGCCCCTGTTGCCAGACAGTGCCGTTGCCGCTGATCGGATAAGCGATCGTCTGGTTGCCATAGTAGTTGAAATGGACCTGGAGATTGTTGTTGACGAGGGCGGCGTTGGAGAGGACGCCGTCGTGCCCGGGGGTGCCGTCGCCGAGTTGTAGAATGCCGTTGGTGTTTACCGTCGTGCCGGTGTAGGTCAGGCTGTTGCCGGTCAATGCCAGCGAGCCGGCGGTAAGCGTCAGTCCGCCCGAACCGCTCACCGGCAGCGACCAGTTCCCGCCGTAGTTGTCGGTTCGGTTCAGGGAAAGCATCGCGCCTGCGGCGATTGAGATTCCGCTGGTCATCGTAAGCGAGCCGGTCGTTCCGCCCGCCCCGATCTGCAACGTCCCGCTGTTGACGACCGTGGCTCCCGTGTAAGCATTCGAACCGGCAAGGATAAGGGCGCCGGTGCCGGACTTGGCCAGGCCGAGATGGCCGGTTCCGTCTGCGAGAGTCCCGTTGAACGTCGATGCGGCGTTGTTGGAAACCGTCAGGACGGCAGCACCGTTATTGGTGGTCACCAAGCCGGTGGCGCTGCCGGTGAGCGCGGCGACTGTCGGGTTGAAACCGTTCAGGTCCACAACGCCGGCATTGGCGGTGAGCGTGGTTGTCGCGGGAAAGGCTCCTGTGGACCCCACTTGGAGCGTCCCTGAGCTCACAGTGGTCGTTCCATTGTAAGTGTTCGTGCCGGCCAGCACCAGCGTGCCCGCGCCCCCTGTGGCGATGCTGCCGGTGCCCGTTCCGTTCACGATCGACCCGATCACCGTGGTCGTGTTGCCGTTAACATTGATTGTCCTGCTCCCGCCGTTCAGGTCGATGGAGTTGGCGAAAGTGAGCGGACTGTCCGCGGTTGCGTCATTGAGCGTCAGGGAACTCGGCGCGAAATTGGCGCTGCCCCAAGTGAGGGTTGCGGGGCTGGCCGTGCCGCCAATGGCGATGGTCGCCGGGGCTCCGTTGGCGCTGAAGCCGCTTGCGCCACCGGTCAGTTGCACATTGCCCGCGGCAGCGCCAAGAGTGCGGGTGAACACGCCGTTGGTTTCGAAAACGCCACCGCTGCCCGTCAGCAAGCTGGCGGAAGGCAGGCCAACGCCATCGACCGCCCGGAATGCCCCTGCGCTGACCGTGGTGGCGCCGGAATAATCGTTCGTGCCGGAAAGCGTGATCGTGCATCCATTGGCACTGACAATTAAACCATTGGTGCCGGTCACCCGGCCCGTCACAGTGGCTCCGTAGCCGCTGCTCGCTGAAAAGAACACGATGGGAGCCAGGTTCGCCGTCATGGTCCCGGCCAGCGCAAATGCGGAGGTTTGCAGGCGGAAGGTGCCGGGTTGGTCGCAGCCCACGTTGGAATTGACGATGATGTCGTTGTAGATCGTCGTGGTACTCGTCAAAAACAACTGCACCCTGTCCGTCGGCGCGAGACCGATGGTGATCGGGCTCCTGCCGTAGCTGCTCGAGGTAATGGTGCCCGAGGTGAGTGTCGTGGTTACCGGATTCACATACAACCGCAGTCCCCGGCCCGAAGTCCCCGTATAGGTCAGCGTCAGGCCGCCGGAGAAGGTGCTGTTGCCGTTGACGCTCCAGACGTTGGATAGCGATTCAGAGGTGGCGGAGAGCTGCAACGCCAGCTTCCGCCCATTGGCGCCGTCCAGCAATGAATTGGCGCAGGAAGAATGATAGTCGATGAAGCCAAGGGTGCTGGTTCCGCTGCCCATTGAGTTGTCGGTGATTGTCCCGGCACTGGAGCCGTTGCTCAGGCCCGTGACCGTCAAATTGTTCCCGTTCAGATCGAGGCCTCCGCTGTTGATGACGAGAGATGTCGTTGCCGGAATGGCGGTGGCTGAGCCAACAGCCAGCGTGCCGGCCCCTATCGTGGTCGCGCCGGTGTAACTGTTCGAGCCGGTAAGCGTCAGCGTGTTGGCGCCCAGTTTGGTCAAACCAACGGGCATCGAAAGATTGCCCCCGAACGTTCCGCTCTGGGTGATGGTATCGATGCTGAAAACCGCGCCGGTGCCAAACGTCAGCGTGCCGCTCGCCAGCAGCGCGTTCACTTGGGACTGGGTGAACTCCGAAGCGCCGCCGAAACTAACGGCAATGGTCGCGTTGGTGGCGCTGATCGTGGGGGATGCCGGGATGGCTCCGGTGTTGGCAAACTCAAGCGTACCGGCCGAAACCGTGGTCGCTCCGCCCCATGTGTTAGTGCCGCTCAACACAACGAGTCCGGCCCCCGTCTTCGTAAAAGCGCTGGAAGCTCCGGTCAGGTTTGCGGAAACGACCGCCGTCCCGCTTGCGGTGCTCACGGTATAGGAGGTCCCCATAAGCGTGCCGCTGCGGATTGTCCCCGCCCCGGACATCGTCACGGCGGCGACGTTCTGGCTCGAACCGTTCAGGTCGAGAACGCCCGCGCCGATTGCCAGGGCCGAGTTTCCCGACTGCCCCAGGGTGCCCGCCCCGGAAATCGCCAGGGTGCCGCCCGTGACCGTTGTCGCGCCGGTGTAGGCGTTGGAGCTTGAAAGTGTTACCATCGAGGCCGTGTTGACGGTAAGCGCCCCCGTGCTCGCTGAAATCGGACCGCTGATGGTGACGGCCCCGAGGGAGCCTGTCCCGCTGCCGATCGTCAGAGTCTTGCCGTTGAGATTGAGGGTTCCAGAGACCGTCAGCACTCCCGCGCTTTGCTGATTGTAGAACCCGGTGTTGTTGGAAAGAAGAATGCCCGCGTTCGACCCGATCGTCAGGTTGTGGTTGCCCGAGTCGTTCATGTAAATGCCGGCACTGGCCTGCGCATTGATCGTTCCGGTTCCGACAAGCGTCAACGTCTGGGCGGATGCGGCGTCGATCGTCACGTCGCCGCCGACGCCCGATGCCAGCCAAAGTCCCTGGGCCGACGACGCCGCGGTCAGCGCCGGGGAGTTCGCAAACGGCTGGTTGAAGGCAACGATGTTGCTTGTTCCCGGCGTGCCGCCGCTCCAGTTTCCGGAGGCGGCCCAGTCGGTGGAAGCAGTGCCAGTCCAATCAATGGTGGCGGCACGAACAGCGGGAACGGCAATGCCGCACGCAAGCGCCACCGACGGCAGGGCGAGCTTCCGCGAGCGGAATTTCCCGGTGAGGGGTGATTTTTTGGAGATAATAGGTGTTTTCATGGGAGAGTTTTTTTCGATCGGACGCTAATTTCACAAATTTTTTCAAAACTGTCATGTCGCATAAAGTGGGGACACGTCCCTGGCCCGGAAAAACGACCCAGGTGCTGTCTGCGATGCGAGTCAAAAATCACCCGAAAACGCCCTTAAGTGCCATTCGGGTCAGCGCCTGGCTTGCTCTTGGAGCCTGTGAAAAAAGTAGGGAGGGGTCGCGACCTCTCCCCACATTTTTCACAAGCTCTTAATGACGATGGCGCTTGCGGGCGCCAACTTGAACCGAACTTCTCCGCGCGCGCAATCCATCGCCGTCCACTGCCCTTTCCAGCTTCCGTCGTTTTCGATGGCGGCGCCGCCCAGGGTGACGCCCGAGGTCATGGCGATATCTCCCCCTGGCGCTGCCAGCAAAATCGACTGCGCCTTCGCAATTCCGGTATCGGTGGAAAGAGCGAAATCCAGATTTCGGGCATTGGCTCCGTGCTCCTTGTTGATGATAGTCACAAGCACGGACTTGTCGTCCGCCACCGCGGCGTAAGCCGAGAGACGAAGCGGCTCAGCGAATTTCACCGTGATAGGCGCCAGCCGTGCGCCTCGCCCGAGATTGAATGCCGCGATCCCATACCCCAGCGGTTGCACCGCGCAGCCGTTCGCTTTCGAATAGAATGCGCTGTACTTGCAATGGCGGACTTCACTGCCGGCGGCAACCTTGTCCCCGGTGTGAAAGTTCACGCCAGCAGCGCCGTGCGCGGCCCACCACCACATGTAGTCCAACCCCCACAGTGCGGAGGCGTAGGTATTACTCACATCGGCGGCGCCACCGTTAAAAAAGTTGTTGGTTTCCTCAAGCCGGAAAGGCAGCGATTTCGAAGCGGCCGCCGGCGCAATTCCATCGTGCAGCCGTTGGCAGGCCGCCGTAAAATCATCGGAGAGCATCCGTTCACGTCCCTCCTCCGGCGAGGTTACTTTCCCTCCCGGCCCCCCGGGATAGAGATGGACTGTCACCATTCCAACATTCTTCGAGCGGTCGAAATCCGCCATGAAACGGCGGGTCCAGTCGGGGTTGTTATGCACGCCGGGCCCCGAGAACTTCACCTGCGGAACGGCCTTGGCAATCGCCTCCGCAAACTTCGCCCAAGCCGACGAGTAATCGCGAAACGAATACTTTTCCGCGTCCGCGCCCATTCGCTCGGAAACGGGACGCAAATCGACCTTCTCCGTCGGATAGGCGCTCGGTTCCTGGCCAATCGAAAAATATTCAAGAAGCGGGGCATAACGATCGACGATATATCTTGCTGTTTTCGCATCTTCCTCCGGATTGCCGTTATGCAAGCGCAGACAGTAAATAACCTTTGCCTCCGCAGCCCTCGCGAAGGCAAACAAACTGTCGATATCCGCTTCCCCGGGAATCACCCTGGCATCGCGGTCGCCGGTGTTTCCTCCGATGCGCAAGTTCCGAATTCCCAAGGTCCGGAACAGTTGCAAGAGCGGGAGATTGTCCGGACGAAAATAGCGAATGCCGGCCTCATTGGGCAGCATGACCAAGGTTTCAAAGCTCAATCCGGAGAAATCTTGCGAAATCGCCTCGCCGGGTTTTCTGGTCTCCACCATCACCGTAACGGCGGAATTCGCGGCGGCCGCCCGCGTGTTGTTTGAGAAAGCGACACAAAACGTGAGCAAAATGAAGAAAAACGAGCATTTCATTTGCGTAAGCCTTTCAAATCCGAGTCCACTGAAATCTTTCCGTCGCCAGCCACAACGCTGGCCGAAAAGCGGTCGGAAAGCTCCACGCTGGAGGCTGTTTTCAAGACAATTTCCTTGTTTGGAATCTTGTTAACCAGGAGGTCCATCTTCCCGGGGTGGGCAAACGTGCAACCAATCAGGTTGATTGTCGTTTTGCCGTAATCCCGCATGGCCTTGTTCGTGACGAACTGGATTCGGTTGTTTTTCAACGAGGCATTCACAATTGTGACCACATCCACCGGCGTGGCAATGCTAAGAAACGGGTTCTGATGCAAAACCTGGACATTCTCGAATGAAATGTGTTCCTGCATCGGCACTTGCGCTCCGGGGTAATACGACCGGCTGAATTTATCGTTATCGAAATGAATGGAAACGGCGGTGCGACTTTTTTCCAGAACAAGGTCTCGGAAGATAACGTTCCGCACTCCCGCTGTGTAAGTCACATCATTCTGAACAACGCCCCATTTGATGCCGTCCAGCGTCATGGCGCCAGTGGTGTGAACCGGACGGGTTACCGACTTGTAAACTTTTCCATCGGGTTCAACCTGAACACGATAAAGCCGGCCATTGGAAACAACAGTGTCGGATTGCTGAACCTCCATTCCCGGCCTCCAGTCAATCCATGCGCCGGCGAGTATGCGACAGAATAGTCCGGAGGTCTTTTCGGCATCGAGATCGTGGCAGTCTTGAATCACCCCATTCTCGATCCAGCCCAACTCGGGATTGCCCGTTGAGTAATCGTGCGCGTTAAGCGCGATCGCGTCATCGAATGTTTGGAAAACGCCGTGACTGATCGAAAATCGCTTTCCTCTTCCCAGGTGGATACCGTCTTTGCGGCCCTTGATGATCACATCGTCGATGATGAGATTCTCGAAGGTGCATACCTGGATGCCATACTGAGCCGCCCCCAGATCGAGGCAGCGGAAGCCATGAATGCGCACATCCTTGGCATAGAAAAAAGCAAGCTGACCATGCAGGCCGTACGCTTCCCTGAATGTGCGCGCGTCAACCCCGTTGACGATGATTTGAAGTCCCTCAATAACAATGTGCTCATCGTAGATGCGGGACTTCGCTCCCTTGTTGATGAGCACGTGGGAAAACGGTCCTTGTTCCGGCACCTTTTTCAGAAACACACCGTTTCCAAAAATCAGCGAGGTATTGCTTCCCACGTAAACGGTGCCGGCAACGGGATACGTTCCTGGGCGGCTCACCCCGATGCTGCCGCCGCAATCGACCGCTTTCTGCAACGCCTTCGTATTGTCCACACCGCTTGCCGTCGGGGAGAAGCCGTAAGAGCCCGCATCGATGAAACCATTTTTTGGCACGTCGAAACCGCCCCCTGCCGGTTCCACAGCCGGCGCCATCATGGCAAACAGAACCGAAGCCAGGCCGATTAACATTCGAGCCCGCGTCAGGCGTGGAAGCAGATGGAGTAGTTTCATGGATTGGAATCAGAGCGATGCTTCAAAGGCTGGCAGATTTTCAAAAGCCTGTCATGTCGCATGAAACGGGGACACGCCCGAAACTTGCCAGCTGCGTCTTCGGCCTCCATACTGGGCCCATGTCCGGCAGCTTTCCCCTCCGATCCCTCCGGCGCTCTTGCGTACTGGGGCTGGTTCTGGCGGCTTTGGTTCCATGCCAGGCTGCGGAGACCGGTCCTGAGGCACAGGATTACCAGATCCAGGTCGTGGGACCGAACGAAGGATTGCCTGCGAATTCCGTCACCGACATTGCCCAGACGCCCGAGGGCTATCTCTGGGCGGGCACCCTGTTTTCCGGCCTGCTCCGGTACGACGGCGTGCGCTTTGTTTCGTTCAACTCCCGCAATACTCCGGAACTTCCAGGCAACGCCGTTCGCAAGCTGATGACCGACCGATCCGGCCTGCTCTGGATCAGCGGGTACGACGGTTCGCTGACCACTTGGGATCGCAACGGTTTCTCACTGGCGATTAAAAATGCCTCCCGGGTTGAATCCCTAATCTGGTCAAAGCCCGGGCGAGTCGTTTTCGCATTGAATGACGGACGATTGCTGGAGGGCGATCGGGTGGAACAACAGTGGAAGTGGCGTTTTTCGGAATCCGCTTCACCGGTTCGGCAGCTCTGCGCCGACGCAATCGGACGCATTTGGATCTTGCGGGGCAAAGGTGAACTCAGCGTTTGGGAAAATGGCCGGTTCCGGCGCCTCTCGCCGCCACCGGGTTTGGAAAGCAGCGAAATGTGCGCGCTGGCCGCCGATCATGAGGAATCGATCTGGGTCGGCACAGTGAATTCCCTGTTCCGCTGGGAATCCGGGTCTGGCCCTGCGGGTCCGTGCCCGACCGTGGCGGTGCCATTGGAAGCAGGTCGTTTTATCGACCACACCCCCCAGAGCGAAGCAACCACCCGGCCGATCCGACAAATCATCGCTTCCGGTCATAGCCTGTGGATTGAAACCGATGCCGGGTTTCGCCGGTTTTCCAAGGAAGGAAAATGGCTCACAGAACTCGTCTCGTGGGAAAGAGGAGAAAACGCCTCCAACCTGCGATTTCCACAGGGGGACGGCGACGGCGGATTTTGGGCGGCCGACAACAAATTGGGGCTCGTCCACATCAAACCCAATGGAAAATTGCGTGTCTTTTCCACGCTCGACGGGTTGCCGGGCAATTCCCTTAGCACTATTTCTCGGGATCAGGAGGGGAACATCTGGTTGGGCTATTTTCACGGTGGCATGGTCCAGCTCCGGCCCCGTTTGATTCGCTCCATCAGCCGTGAGGAGGGCTTCGGCGGAGCGCTCATCAACAGCGTTTGTGAAGATGCCGAGGGCGCCATTTGGATCGGGGCGGCAGGGACGGGCGTGTTCCGGTTCAAGAACGGCCATTGCGATACCTACGCGCTGCAATCCCCGGTCAGCCAACCGAACACGTTGGTTACTGCCGATCGAGCCAATCGCATCTGGGTTTGCAGCCACGGCGGCGCATTGATGCGCTTTGAAAACGGCCAGTTCGTTCCCGTGGTAAAACCAAAGGATTTACCCCATTATACAACCTTGCTATGGCCCGCGCGCGACGGACGCCTCTGGATCGGCGCGCCAAAATCCATCGGCGTGCTCGACGGCGATCGCTTTACCGAGGTTTACACGACTGACGATTTAACCCATCGCCCGGCCGCGATCGCCGAAACCATCGACGGTACGATCCGGGTGGGCACATTCGATGGCTATCTGATGCGGTGGGACGGTCAAAAAATCGTGTTGGAAGAGCCGCCCAACCGCAATGCGCTGGGGCGGCTCTGGTCGCTGTGCCCGACGCTGGATGGCGGAATGTGGATCGGCACCTCCGAAGGCGGCGTGCTTCGCTGGAAAAACGGCGATTACCGTCGGCTAACCACAGCAAACGGATTGCGCTCGGATTCCGTCGTTCAAGTGCAAACCGATCTCGCGGGGAATCTCTGGATGGTCACCGGCGCGGGAATCGAACGGATCGCAGCCGCCGCGCTGACTCAGTTTGAGAGCGGCAGTCTTACCAATCTTCCGGTCAGCCAATACGGACGCGATGACGGTCTCCTTCATGTGGGCGGCTCCATCGAGTTTCAGCCAAACTGCTGGCGCGGGCACGATGGCAGGCTCTGGTTCGCCATGGGTGGAAGCGTGGCGAGCGTCCAGCCTGACGATGTCCGGATCAATCCGGTCCCTCCCACAGTGGCCATTGAAGAGTTGCGCGTCAATCAAGCCCACGCCTGGCCGAACCGCCCTTCCCTGATCTCGGTTGGCGACTCCACGAGGAAATCGACGGATGCGCCACGGGTAACCGTTCGTCCCGGCCAGAGGGATTTCGAATTTCGTTTCACCGGCATCAGCTTCCGGGCGCCCCGTTTGGTCCAATTTCAATACCGCCTGGAGGGCTTTGAGGAGGAATGGCACGCCGTGGGCGCGGAACGCTGGGCTCGCTACTACTCGCTTCCGCCAGGCAACTACACTTTTCGGGTAAAGGCGGCCAACAGCGATAACATCTGGACCCAGAACAGCGCCGCGCTTGCCTTGACCCTGCTCCCCTATTTTTACCAGACCGCATGGTTCGAATGGGCAGCGGCTCTCTTCGCCGCCATGCTTGTGGCTCTGGTCAGTTGGTTCGCCTCCCGGCGCAGAATGCGTCGCCGCGTGGAACTCCTGGAGACCCATCGCAAGTTGGAACAGGACCGCGCCCGTATCGCCCGGGACATGCATGACGAACTCGGCTCCAAACTGACCCGCATCTCTTACATCAGCGAAATGGCCAGGCAGACCCAGCTCCATCACGGTCTGCCCACTTCCCAGATCGACACCATCGCCGAAACTTCACGCGTTCTGCTGCGGTCCATGGACGAGATCGTCTGGGCGGTCAATCCACGCAACGACACCCTCGAACACCTCGCGGCTTACCTTGGGCAACACGCCAATGAATACTTTCAGAACACAGCCGTCGAATGCTCCACGGAACTGCCCACGCAATTGCCGCACTGCCCCGTCTCGTCCGAACTGCGACACAACGTCTTTCTTTCCTTCCGCGAAGGCCTGACGAATGTCCTCAAACATTCCGGGGCAAATCATGTTCGGATTCAAATGATGCTCACTCCCGGAGAATTCCAAATCCGCATCGCCGATGACGGCAAAGGCATGGCGCTCGGGAATGACTTTTTTCAGAAATCGCAGTCAACCGGCGCCGATGGCCTGAAGAACATGCGACAGCGGCTGGAAGCCGTTGGAGGACTCTGTAAAATCGAGAGCGCCCCCGGACACGGAACCATCGTTTCATTTTCCATCCCATTGAAAGAGACAACCCAATGATCGCCATTTCACTAGTCGAAGACGATAACGAACTTCGTGCCAGCATTGCCGAGTTCCTGCAATCCGCTGGCGACTATATTTGCGTCAGCGGCTACTCCAAGGCCAAAGAAGCCATCGAAAAGCTGCCGATCGACCGTCCGCAAATTGTTCTGATGGACATCGATCTCGGAAAAATAAGCGGCATTGAATGCGTGCGCAAACTCAAGCCGGCAATGCCCGACTGCCAATTCCTGATGCTGACCGTCTTTGCCGATGCCGACAAAATCTTCGACGCCCTCGCCGCCGGGGCCAGCGGTTATCTGCTCAAACACCAGCCTCCCGCCAAACTGCTGGAGGCCCTGCAAGAGGTTCTCGCCGGTGGCGCGCCAATGTCCGCGCCGATCGCACGCAAGGTCGTGGCCTCATTCCAAAGCAAGCTGCCCACCCAGGACGAATCCTGTCACCTTTCCCCGCGCGAAATCGAAGTCTTGGAGGGCCTCGCAAAGGGGCGCCTTTACAAACAAATGGCCGACCAGATGGACATCGGCATCGATACCATCCGCACCTACGTCCGCCGCATCTACGAGAAGCTCCACGTCAAATCGCGAACCGAAGCGGTAGCGAAGTACTTCACGAAGTGACTTGGTAAGTCGTAGCGGGATTCGCAAATGGCGCGGGGCTGGATTGGCTATAAAACAGGGGTGAAAACAAACTACGTCATCCTCCCCATTCAAGATTCCGATAAATCCACGTCACAATTCCCCCAAAAACCTCAGCACCGCGACGACAGTCGCCACGATCCCCGGCAGGGCAGCGCCCACTGCGATGACACGAATCGCTTTCTTTTCAAATGCGTCAAACCGATCTACCAGCGCCTTGAGTTGCGCTTTCATTCCATTCCGCCCGTCCTCGCCCCGGACAACGATCTCCAGGGCCTCCAAGGTCACTCGCGCTACTGGCTCAGCAACCGAAACAGCGCCTCGTTGACGTAGAAATTTGTTCGCCCCATCTTCGTCTTCCGCACAAAATCGGCTGTCTCCAGCGCCGCAAGATATTTCATCGCCGTTTGCCTCGATACCCCGAAGTCACGCTCTATGAACTCGATCTTCGTGTAGGGATGTCGGAACAGATTGTTGAGCAAGTCCTGGCTGTAAAGCTTTGGCAAATCGCTACGGAGCTTTTGCTTGGTCTCCTGCATGAGCGTGCGAATGCCGCGCACCTTTCCAAGGGTTTCCCGAGACGTTTCCTCCACCGCCCGCAGCAAGTAGAGAACCCACGGCTCCCAGGCGCCCGATTCCCGGACGGCTTGCAGCCCACGATAATAATCCGCCTTATGCCGGACGATGTGGCGGCTCAGGTAAAGCACGGGCAAATCCAGCAGTCCGTGCAGCACGAGATGCAGAAGATTGAGAATCCGCCCGGTCCGCCCGTTTCCGTCGTAGAAGGGGTGAATGCTTTCGAACTGAAAATGAAGCACCGCCATCCGCACCAAGGGGTCGGAATCGCCCGGTTCGTCCCGGTGAAAATGCTCAAGAAAATTGCCCATCAGCCGTTCCACGTCCGCAGGGTGTTGAGGCGGCTCGTAGACCACTTCCCCGGTTTGCTGATTGCGGACAACCGTGCCAGGGAGCTTTCGCAGCCCCGACCGGTTTTCGACGAGCGCTTCCTGAATCGCCACCACGTCCTCAAGTCGCAGAAAACCCTGCCGGCGTACCCGCTCGAAGCCGACTTTCAATGCCGCCACGTAATTATGGACCTCCTTTGCCGCCGGGCTGGGGAACTGGCCCGAAAGCGTGTCGCCTTGGAACAGGTCGTCATCGGTGGTGATGATGTTCTCGATGGCCGACGAGTCCTTCGCTTCTTGGAGAGCCAAGGTGTCGATTAAGATCGTCTCGTTGGGGATCGTCGCCGCAGCCCCTTTCAATTCCGCAAGCGCCCGGTGTGCGCGAGCTGCTTGGCGAAGCACAGTGGAGGGCTCCAGATCAACGGAGGCGGGGACAGGCAGGGGCTGAAGTTCAAAAGACATCGTGACAAGAAAACCGACGAAATCTTTACACGTTTCGGGGATGTGTAAAGGTTTTTGCCTTTTCCTTAACATATCTCGATTTGCTACCCAAGATAGTGATCAGTGCCTTCTTGTCGTCGTCGCTGCCCGCGTTAACCGAGGAAATCCGCCGCCTGCCACAGGTAAAGCGCCGCCGTCGTCCGGAGCGGTGCCCACTGTGCGCCATGCCGCGCCAGGCGATCAGGCTCGGACATTTTCGCTTTCCCTGTGAAATATGGAATTCCCGTCGAACCCCGAGATCATGGACGGGAGGAACATCCGGGCGACCGGGATTGAAAATCAGGAGCACTTCGACGGTCCATCGACCGATTCCTTTGATGGCGATCACCCGGGACAGGATTTCCCCGTCGGTCATCTGCTCCCACTCCTGGCGAGAAGGAACCTCCCAGGCCACAGCTTTTAGCCCTGCCGTCCGGAGGATGAGGGCGTTAGCGGATGCGATTGTCGCGAATGGCGAAATCTGAGATGCTGCTCGGTCGCTGTTAACCAGAAGTTTGTTCTTTCTCAAGAGCCAAAATCTGGCTCAAAATCGCCCTGACATCCCGGCGACCAATAGGTTAACAGCGTCGAATTAGCCCTCAACAGTCATGAATTGCCGGATCGGCTGACATCGCCTACTGTTCGCTCATGATCTCACGGCAACAATATCTCCAGGCGCTCGGGCACCCCGATTTTTATGTCCGAAGCGGGGTTTTACGGATGTTTTGTGACGATCGGGACGCAGGCCTCGATGTCACGACCGCCGCCCTTGCTGCAATTGACAAATTCGGTGTATCGGAGGCATTCGAGTTCCCTCATATGATTGCCGATCTTTCCATCGACGAGGCTGGCACACGTTGGGCCTTGGAGCAGGTTTCCACTTTGGGGGACACAAACAGCGCCTTTCACTTTCTAAGCTGGGTATGCGAGCGCTCTCCGGTTGGGCTTCTTCGGGAGAAACTGCCGGAAATCGAGTTGGCTGTAACTGGGAAGTTTGAGCAATTTCCCCGATTGACCACCTCTGCGCGTCAGCGACTCGAGTTCCATGCTCTCCCGGCGCAAAAATGCCTTTTGAGGCTCCATGAAATTCTGGCGCTCTGCGGGGAACAGGATGAGTTCCCCCATAACTTGATTAATGAGGCGCGATTGCTCTGCCGGCGCCTGGTGGAAGCGGGCGACGCCCTTCGGGAATTGGAGCAACTCACCAGAGATTGGCTCGAGTTCGATCTTTCCGGAGACATCTCGCCGCGCCATTGGTATTCCGGCATGGCTATAGAATTGGCCGGAATGCTGCGCCTCGAATCCACGATTCCACGCCTGATCGAGCACTTCAGTTACGACTGGGATTGGTGGAGTGAAGCGATTCAGAAGTCAGTCGGGGCGATGAGGTCATTGGAAACTCTGGAGCTTTGCGCGGGCATTTACCCATCCTTGGACTGGCACGGGCGGCTCTACTTGGCCGAGGTTTTTGAAAGCCCGCGCATTCCGGAAATCGAACCTCGCCTTTCGAGCCTTTTGAAGAACGAACCCGACGATGATCTGCGAGTCGATCTTGCTGATGCCTTGGCGGTGCTTGGAACGCATTCCTCCCAGTCGATTGCAAGAGCGGTTTACCGCGAGTGCCCAGACGATCCCGAGCGCTTCTTCATTGCTGAAACTCTTTACTATCAGTTCGTCATTCAAGGCGTCGATGACCCGGACCTGAAGCGTTGGCGTACAAAGATGGAGCGATTTCGGCGAATGCATACCAGCAACCTGTCTCGCTTCTCCGCGGTCGAGAGCGCGCCTTCGATCCCCAAAGACGTTATTCCGGTAAAATTCAGTGCCGGGCGCAATGATCCGTGCCCATGCGGCAGCGGCAAAAAATTTAAAAAGTGTTGCCTTGAGCCCTGAGATTGGCAGCGAACTGGTCTATCCAGCAAATCAGTGCGGGATTTTGTCTAAAACCGCCTGTTTAAACCAGGCCGGAATGCGGTCGGTCCTTAGCTCCAGGGATTTGCCATCGGTGATTTCCGCAAGCACATTGTGGCCCCCCATTCTGACCCTGTTTTTCATCCGCGAGATGTTGATGATCGGGTCACTGGTCGCCACGTAATACAGATAAGTGCGGTACCCGAGCTCCTGCGCCTTCTCAAGCAGTCGGACCTTGTCCGGCGACGACATTACCGTTTCAAAGGTGAACGAGATTCGCTGCTGAAGCAGCTTCTGCCGGCGAACATCCGCAGGCGGGGGACTGGCGCACTCACGGGATTGCGATTTTCTGGCCGTATTCCACGGGAATCGGCGGCTCAATCTGCTTCACAAAACGCCGGGTGCCATCGGGGAAAACCTCGTAAATCGCGCCGCCGTCGGTCTCAAGCACGCTTCCGCCAGAGGCAAGCGTCTTCCAGTAAGCCAGGGTTACAGCCGATCCGGACAGGGCAGGAATCTGCTTCTCCAAATGGTCAATAGTTGTTTCTTGGTCAGGCATCTTGATCTTGCAGTTTACCCGGTCCGAGCGCCGAGAGCAACCGAATCTGCCCGTGCGCTTACGGATGCGCGTGAATCGACGATTTTATGGTGACGGTCCATGCTTCCTCTTTTCAGCGCTCGAAAGCGCCATCGTGGCGTTCACGGAGCACAAGGGGTGTCAGAAATCCACAATTACATCCTTACCGAATGTGAGCCCTGCAACTTCTGCGGCAAGACGTATAATGGATTTTTTGAGCACGTTATTGAGGTTAGTGGCTACGAGCCAACCGCAGGGCAATTCTGCACGGCATTCGTGAAGGTCGGGACGGTCGGGATATAGCTCAAGTGCCGTTCGTGCAATGTAGCGCCGCTTGCGCCCTTGGGCATCCGGGTGCTGCGAGCAGCGTTCCAGAAAACTGGGGTCGGCTTTGGCCAGTTCGCTAAGGACTATCACTATGGCCTCCTTCGCGTTGCTATAAGAATACGCTTTGCCTCGAAGGATCAAGGTGCCGTTGCGCCGGGACTCGCCAACGGGCTGAACCGGAACCGGTGGCATCCCCGGTTCACTGCCCACTACCACCTTGTTGCGCCGGGACTCACCAACGGGCTGAACGGGAACCGACCGCGACGCTGCCGAGGGAATTTGAATAGGATTTTCAATACCGGCGGGCGGAGCCTGCGTTATGCTGGGCTTTCCCGACTGCTGCTCAACATCCCTCCCGGATCGCATGGCTGGCGGGACCGGCATTGTGATGGGCTTTCCTAACCCGGCGAGGAACTCTGCAACGTCATCGTCTTCGGGGCGGACGCCCGCTTTGGATTCTACCGCGCTGGCGAGAATGTCTACTAGAAGTTCGTCGCCTTTCTCCACCAACTCGCGCCATGCCTCAGGGATGGCGGCGCGGGCTTGGCTGCGGCGATTGCGACTGCGATATTCTTTCCGTGCGGTTTCAAGTGCTGTACCAGATTCGACCCGATCATGTTCCAAATACCGTTTCAGCGTTTCGGCAGCTTCCTCGGCTGGTCGCTCAAAAAGGTCGAGTTTGTAAACCCGGCGGTCTTCGTAGCTGCCTTGTTCGGCGGGCAAGTAGAAACTCCACGTCTTTCCGTCAGTGAGCACGATGAAGGGGACACCAGTGTGGAAGGCGTATTCGAGCGCTTGGCGCACGCCATTCTCCGCATTACCAGGCTGTTTCACCTCTACAAAGGCGGCGGGTTTGGATGGCGGGTGGCAGAGGGCGAAATCGGCGCGACCCTGGCCTGTCTGGTATTCGGGCCAAACGACCGCGGTGTCCCAAGTATCCCAACCCAATTCTTGAAGGATTCGAAGGACAATGCCTTGGGAGATGGCCTGTTCGTTGGGGAACCGTCCCTGACGTAGCCGGGAGGTAATATCGATGAGTGTGGTTTCGAGAGACATGGGGGTTAGCCGATGCGAACGATTCAAGTGATCCAACCCCTTAATTGCAAACGTATTCTTCCGAAACAGGCAACCAAGGGCACCCGGATCGTTTTTCGTGTAAACCACTTGCCGCCGGAAACCGAGAGGCGAGAGTTGCTGGCCCTGTTTTGAAGAGAAAATGCGGGTGAATCCGCGAAAATCGGCTCTCCAAGAGAAGAGAGGGAACGCCACTGAAGGAGCGTTTTTCCACCCGGATTCAGGGGCGGACGGCGCGTAAGTCCCTCAGCGTGCCTCAGCGTGAGGGCGTTATCGGATGCGGTTGTCGCGAAGGGCGAAATCTGAGATGCTGCTCGGTCGCTGTTAACCAGCAGTTTGTTCTTTCTCAAGAGCCGAAATCTGGCTCCCCTTGCACGACCGCTTTCGAACCCAAAAGGGCGGAGAATTTTTCTCTCGGTTCGGTTAACCAAGACCGCTTTCCCACCCCCCGGCAGGATTCGAACTTGGTAGGTGGTTGCAGTGTTCGCATGGCTTTCGACCATGCATTCGCTCTTCTTTGGCGGCATTGGAAGGCCGTAAGTGCCTGAAGCACAGAAGGTTTCAACTGCCACCCGAGCAGGTACCCGCCTCTATTCTCGGTTCGAAAACCCGTGAATCGGGCACCCCAGTCCAACCAATCACGAACCCGCCAATTCCTCGCCTTTTTCCGGTTCGCTTTTGGCGTTTGGGCACCAAGGACAACCCCCTGTTTTTGGGCCGAAAAAGTCGTTCCAGAATCCCGACTTTCCCCACCGGCAATCAGGCGGCTTTTAGCGCCTTGCAAAAACCCTGTTTCGCTGCCGCGCTGCCCTCGCAAAATCCATTTTTCGAAGGCTGGATATTTCTTATCGAAAATCCGCCCGTTTGATCATTTCGTTTCACCCCATTTTTCAATGGCCACCATCCGCTTCAATCCGCTCCTCGTTTTCCTGTTCCACGGGCTGGAATTTCTCTGCCGGGTGCCCCCGCAGCGTGGAAAGCCAAGCGCGGAAAGCGAGCGCCCTGAGAACGACGTGCCGTATTCCCTGAAAAAATGAGAAAACCCCGCATGGTGTCAGTTTCCACTCGCTTGGCGCGCGGTTTCTGCGTAAAGTGCTAGGAAAGAGAATTTTTAAATGCTTCTTTCTTTTACCGTAGAGAACTTCAAGTCCATCCGGGATCTTCAGACCCTCAGTCTTGAAGCCCGTTCGGACGATCATCTTGCGGAGAGCAATGTCATCGTGGAGGGCAAGACGCGAGCGCTCAAATCCGTGGCGCTGTTCGGACCGAACGCCTCCGGGAAGTCGAACATGATCGAGGCGATGGTCTGGTTTCGGCAGTTCGTGCTGAACTCCTCCAAGGAAGGCCAGGTGGGCCAGGAGATCGACATCGTTCCGTTCCGGCTTTCCACCGCCACGGAAAAGACTCCGACCCACTTTGAGGTCGAGTTCCTGTGGAAAGGGCAAAGCTACCGGTATGGCTTCGACGTCACCCGGAAAGAGGTGGTGGCGGAATGGCTCTATCGCAGTTCCAGGACGAAGCCGGCCATGTTGTTCACTCGGGACGGCCAGGAGTTCGACGTGTCGTCCGAGTTCTTCAAGGAAGGCAAAGGGCTGGAAGCGCGCACCCGCGATAACGCGCTGTTTCTTTCCGTGTGCGCCCAGTGGAACGGCCCTGTGGCCAGGGAAGTCCTCAACTGGATGCGGCGGTTTCGCCATGTGTCAGGGTTGTCGGAGATCGGCTTTCTGGCGTTCACCGCGGAGCGCCTGCAAGACCCCCGGAAACGCGAAAAGCTATTGAAACTGGCGCAAACGGCGGACTTCAACATCTGCGGACTGCGAAGCGAGATTGAACAAATTTCCGAATCGAAACTGCCGCCGGGCCTTTCCCCGGAGGTGCGGCAAACCCTTCTCGCCGAAGGCGTCATGAGGGCGGAGATTAAGACGTCCCACATGAAGCTCGACGGGGACGGCAAACCGATCGGCTTGGTGGAGTTCGACCTTTCCGACGAAGAATCGCAGGGGACTCAGAAATTCATCGCGCTGACGGGGCCGATCACGCACACGCTGGAAGAAGGGGCAATTTTGGTCGTGGATGAATTGGAGGCTCGACTCCATCCCCTGCTCACCCAGGCGATTCTGGCGCTCTTCCACGGCCCGGCAAACCCACTCAATGCCCAGCTTATTTGCGCGACGCACGATGTGATGCTCATGGACCCGCAGCGGCTGCGGCGCGACCAAATCTGGTTCTGCGCCAAGGACGAGCGGGGTGCCACCGACCTCTATACACTGGCGGATTTCGACCCGGACCAGGTTCGCCCAACCACGAAATTTTCCCGGCAGTATCTGCTCGGGATTTTCGGCGCGGTGCCGAAGCTCGCCCATTTTGAGGAGGCCGCAATCGATGGCGTCAAAGGCTGACAAATGGAATAGAGGAAGAAAGCCCGCGCGCAAATAAAGCGTGCGGCGCATCCTCGTGCTTTGCGAGGACAGCAAGAGTTCCCGTGATTACCTCGCCCGCTTTCCCTTCGATCCCAAACTTGTCTCCTTGGAATGCGTGGGCACGGGAATGAACACCGACAGCCTGATGGAGAACGCCATCCAGCGGAAGCAGGACGCCATCAAGACGGGAATCCCGTTCGCTGAAATTTGGGTTGTCTTCGACCGGGACTCGTTCGCGGCACATAACTTCAACCGGGCGTTTGATCTGGCCCGCGGTCACGGCGACATCATCGCCTGCTGGTCTAACGAGTGCTTCGAGCTTTGGTATCTCCTTCACTTCGCCTACCGCGACACGGGGATCGCTCGCACCGAAATCTGGAAGGCTCTCTCCACCCATCTCGGGAAGAAATACGACAAAGCGGACGCCGCCGTTTTTGAAAAACTGGAACCGAATCTGGACACGGCCTTGAAAAACGCCCGGAAACTCGCTGCGTCCCGGACCGGCGACGCAAAGCGGAAGCGCGAGAACCCTTCGACCAAAGTTCACGAGTTGGTGGAACTATTGCGCCAATTCGATCCGCACCGGATGTAAGCGCCCCTCCGCCGATCCAGCATAAATGCGCAGGAGGCTGGATTCAGTCAACGATGTGCTCGGGCCACTTGACCATTCGTTTCTTGAGATCAAGGGTCCGACCATCGACAATGAACGTGCCGTTGCCAACGGCATGGAACGTCCGCCGTTCCTTGCGCTTCCGGTCAATCCAGGCTTGGACACCCTCCAAAATGAACAGGCAATACCGGTTCACCAGGGTGGTGTTCACCACGCGGCATTCGATGTTTGCCAGGCACTCGGCAATGAGCGGTGCTTTGACGACTTTTCCGGGCTGCGGCGTCAGGCCGAACTTTTCGAATTTGTCCACTTCCTGGCCGGAGCAGTTGCCGATATCGACCACTTTGCGCGCCAGATCGACAGTGGGAATGGCGATCACGCATTCCTTGGTCTTGCGGAGAGCCGAAAAGCTGTAATCGCCGGGACTGACGACGCACGCGATCTCCGGCGTGATGGCCGAGGCCGAGGTGAAATTCCAGGAGGCCGTTCGACTCGCGCCCGGTAATGCGAACGCGTGGAACGGTCTCGGCTGGGCAGAATTCAATGCCGGCAACAGCAAATCGGCGGAGCAGGCTTTTCTGAAATCGGTTGCCATTGAGCCCTCCCAGCCGGGGGCGCTCAACGGTCTTGGCCAAATCTACTTGTCGCAGCGGAAATATGACGAGGCGGAGAAGTTTCTGCTAAAGGCGGCGCCAAAGGCGCCCGCAGCGTGGATCGGCCTTGCGCGACTGTATTTGCTCGAAGGAAAATTTCCCAAGCCGAAATCTGGGCTCAGAAAATCGTGGACTCCGGACAGGCGGACGAGGTCGCTAAACAAATGCTCGAAGCCGCGAAGGCCAAAAAGCTGAGCGACGGGTTGCGGTTTATGATTTAGCCAGCGCCGGCGAACAAGTCCAGTCAAGCCCAACCGGCCCATTCAGCCGCTGTTGTTGACACATGGTCGCCTGCGCGCGCGCGGCCAAATGCCGGATTTGCGAAAATCCGCACCGGGGCCGACAACCTGATTACTTGGCTTTATGTTTTAACCAGTCGGGCGGGATCGGCTGTTTGTCCATCCCCGGTCCGGACATGGTAACGTTGGGAACAGCACCGTCCCATATCGTGTTCAGCCGCAGGCCGGGATGGTTGAATCGCTCGACAGCATCGGTGCGGTAGTCCACGTAGATTACCTTTATTGGCTGAAGCCCTTTCTTCAGGGCGATGCTCCAGGTGCCATAAGCGTGGCGGGTGGTTGTGGGATACCATTCGTGCAGGCTGCCCGAGGGACGGCCGTTGGCAAGGCGGGCCTCCCCGACAAAAAGCCGCAGGCTGTACCCCGGCTCCTGTTTTGATGTCGTCAGTTCCTCCGGTGCGTAAAAGGTGTAAACACCGTCCGTTGGGATGGCCAGAAAGCCGGAATATGTCCAGCCGAAGACCTTGCCTGCATCGGGCTTGCACAGGTCAAAGAGTTTCTTCGCGATGTGGCTTTTCTGCGGCGTCACTAGTTCCGAAAAGAAGATTAAGTCTCTCCAGTCGCCTTCGGCATACTCCGCCTTCAAGCCCGGTTCATGACGCTTGTCACCGAGCGCCGCCACGGGTTCGAGCGGAGATTGAAGCGTGTAATAGGCCACAGCGGTAACGGTGGCATGCGTGCCGGCCAAGCTTCCGGGCATTCGCGCCAGACCCGGACGGAAAGCGCGCGCTTTCACGATCACATCATTGTCTATCAGGAACGGTTTCTGGTAGAGCGCGGACTGAAGCGTGGGTTCGCTACCATCGAGTGTGTAGCGGATTTCCACGCCGGGCGTTGCAGACGTTAGGGTGACGGGCTCAGCACCGGCGGTTATGTTGCGCGCAGGTTCGATCTTTACCGGGGCGATCGGTGCATAAATTGGCGTGAACTGCATCTGTCCGCCGGCGCCGCGACTGAACTCAAAGTAACTAGCATCCGGCTTGCCTCCTCCCTGGAACTGGGATCCGTCAAGCACGATTCCTGTATCGCCGCAAACCAGCAGCGACTGCGCCTCCACGTCGATACCACCCGCCGCGAGACTGGCTGTTCCGTTTAATGTGGTGAGGAACGCCATGCTTTTCCCGTTTGTTAGCGTTGCTTTGAAACCTCTGGCCGCCTTGCCGTCGCCGAACGGTTCAGTGCTTTCAACGAGCGAAGAAGTTCCCGTTGGTATTGCCTCAATCAGCGAGATCATCAGGTCGTCGCCTTCGCTCTTCCAACTGCCGCTGACGCGCCAGAAGTCGTAGAGCTTGTAGCGCAGCGTGTAATCATCCTTGATTGCCTCGCCGTCGTCGCGCGCGGTGGAGAACGCCATCTCCGGGCCGAAATGGCGGATTTGCACGTTTGGCATGTTCGGGCCTGCGGTGATCACCGATTGGCGTGCCGAGTCGATCTGAATCGACTCGGGAGCAAAGGTCTTGCCGGAGTATTTTGGAACGGGTCTTCCTTCGAACTGGCGGATGGGCGCGGTGGGCAGTCGCCAATCGAGCGAGTATTGGTGTGGCTGTTTGCTATGAAGGCGGTCGACCACCACCCAGAGGCCCGGGTCTTTTGCGAAGAAGACCTGCCGGTGGTGGCTGATTCCGGTAATGACTGTGCGTGCGCGTTCGGCCAGGAAGTCCGCGGTGATCGCGCCGGAATCGTGGTGATCGTCTACAAACTCGCCATAAGGGCCGTCGTAAACGCCCTCGGCAAAATCGAAGTTGGCGCTGGAATGGGAACGCCAAGGGGGCGGCTGAGGATCGGTATATGCAATCGCGAATCCTTTATGGCCTTTGCGAGCGGAACTATGGCCGATCCCCGCCAAGGCAAATTGCTCCTTGCCATCGACCCTGAGAGGAGAGTGGTCGTAGGAATAATTGCCAAAGCCCCCGGCCAGAAGCAAGTCCTGGCCGGCGTGGGATAAGTAGAAGCCGTTGTTGCCTCGCAGCCCTGGCAAAGCGTGGCCTCCCGTGGGATATGGCGAGCAGAAGAAATGGGCGTATCCGGCATCCTGGCCCCAGCCAGTGCGCATGATCCAACTGCCGCTATAAGGGAACGCGGAGTGGGTGAACTCCGGCAGGCCGCCGGCGGTGTTGCCGTGGAGCGTCTGTGTTAAGATGCGCAGATCCGGGGCGTCCGCAAAGAGGGCGAACTCGTCCCCAGTCTTGACTCCGGGGATAATCCGCTGGTCGTTACGGTCGCCGATGGGATTCTGGCTTTGCGGGGTAAGCATCTGCAGCAGATAACGAGCACGGCCAATCATGGCTGTTCGTTGCTGATCTTCCCATGCAGCGCTGGAAAACGGAGCCTCCCACACGGGGCGCTTATACACCGGGAGGCCGCGGCGGACCTCCGCCAGTTTCAGCGTTTCATCGCAACTGGTATAGACATGGCGGTTGTACCAGAGGGCGTGCTCGGTCTCGGAGCCATCCGGAAGCCCTTCGATAGTGGCGTAGCTTTCCTGCCGGTGCCGGGCGCGATTGAAGAGCGCCTCGGAAACCTTGAACTCGTCGAGAAGCATCGCCGCCTGGATCATTGCAGGCATGGTCGCAGGGGTCCAATTCTGCGGATTGGATTCAAAATAAATCAGGGCCGCGGTCGGATAGACGCGAATCAGTTTGGAAAGGATGCGCGCCAGAGTATCGGCGGGGAAATCCGCGCGTTGTTGCGGCGTCATGCGGGCGATGCCGCAAAGGGTCTTCCAAACTAGCGGAATCTGTGCGGTATAACTATTGGTGGTATCAGCCAAATCCATCGGGGATTCCGCCGCGTCGGCGATTTCGTGCATGGCCCAGTCGTCCATATACTCGGTCCACCGGTCGCAAAAGTGGCGGTCGCCGGTCAGGAAATAGGCGGTTGCGAGCGGTCCAAATACGGCGGGCCTCCATGGATTGTTCGGTTGTCCGGGGACGAGAATTCCGGTAGTCGGATTTCTGACGCTTCGATTTACCGGCATCCAAACAGATCCGGGAGGCATGGGTGGGGCGTTCGCAACCAGTTTGCCCTGCATGAGAGCCTCGGCCTCGGCGACGACCGCGCTGCTTTCAGCCTTATTGACGAAGCCCGGAGATGGGTCAAACATCTCCGTGGAAAGGCCGTAGGCGGCGGGATTGCGCAGTTTGTCGAAGAAGTAGTCGCGCCAGGCGTCGAGCGCCTCGACCGGCTTTCCAGCTTTGGCAAGATCAGCGACCGCCTGAAGGCCTTTGCGCATCCGCAGGTTGGATCGCAGCAGGCCGGGACCGTCCAGGATCAGCAGGTTGAGGAACTCTTTCGCGGTGCGTTCAACCTGCTGCGGATTGTGTCGATCGGAGAATGCCGCCTGCCGTTGAGCGGTTGACAGCGGATGAGCCACTGGGTGCAATCGATAGTGATGCGGCAAGGGTTGATTGAGCTGATAAACCTCGTTTTCCGCCGCCGCGAGAGAGGCTGCGAGTTCGTCCGATTTCGCCAAGCTCTCCAGGTAGCGTTTTGCCATGCCCTGGGCAAAACCGCCGGCTCCGAGCTTCTGATTGGTGGCGGCATCCTTGTCATTGATGAGGCGGTCGAGCACGGCACGGACCGCCGCCCCGTCGTTTACGTCCACACCAGCCGCCTGCAAAGTGTGGAGCCGCGTAAAGGCGACTCCCCGCGGCGGCCCGCTCGCGAGTTGATGGGCCCTATCGTGCGCCTGCAGCACCTTCAGCGCCTGCTGATATTGAGGCGTGGTCCGGAGTCCCGCGAGGTTGACGCCCCGCTCAAGTTCGCCGCCAGTCCAGCACCCGACAGAATGTTCGTCGATTTGCAATTCGTAATCGCCCGGGGCGAGTCCGGTGACGCGCAAGCACTCTCGGTTGATGGCTTCCTGAACGGGCAGACAGATCCATCCTGGTTGAACGTGAGCCTCGCGCGGGTTCTTCATCGACCTCTCCGCTTTCTCCAATTCGTTGTCTGGAGACAGGTGCAGCGCCGCCCGTGTTTTCCCTTCGAACGGCACCGGCAGTGCGTTTTCGGCCAGGGTGAAGGCGATCTCGCCATTATTGATCTTTAACTCATTGACCGTGCCATTACCTGCCGAGACTAACTTGCCCGAACTTCCGTCAACCACGACTTCTGATACAGTGCTCGGGACGCCCTGGGCTTGCAGAAACAGAGAAGCCATCACGGTACATCCAAGTTCGCCGGGATGCGTGCGGTCGTTGCCGATCAGGGTAAACGAGGGGTTGGTCTTCTGGAAATCGGCGGCGATCTTGTTCATTGGGCCATTGAAATCAACCAATGGCAGATCATTGGCATCCGCCAGTTCACGAGCCACTTGTGAGCAACGTGTAACCGCCGCGTTGGTTTCAGGGATAGCCTGCGTGGGTAGTTGTGCCGTGGCTTCGGATGGGCTTGGCGTGCAAAGCACTACGTGGACTCCTGACGTTTTCAGTCGCGACAACAACTCCATCATGGATTTCCGGTAGAGTGCGACCCGCTCGTCACTGCCGATCTTTCCCGGCAAATCCGGGCGGCCTGATTCGTTCATGCCAAACATTACGACAACCGTGGTGGGCTTTCGGTCCAGCACATCCCACTGAAGTCGTTGGAGCGCCCCGGCGGCGGTGTCGCCGCTGATCCCGGCGTTGAGCCACGCGATGTGCCGCTTCGGAAAACGGGTCTCGTAATAAAGCCGGATAATCGAGTGCCAGCCGCCGGCGCGGGTGATGCTGTCTCCCAGGAAGAGTACCCGCTCGCCGTCGGAGAAAGGTTTGCAGGGCGCCGTGCCGGCTCGCGCGTGGTTTACATGGAGTCCGCCCAGCACGAGCAGCACGCAGAGTGTTTTCGATAACGAATTCTTGAGAGAATGCAATGTCATAGGAGTTCGCTTAAACCGCGGAAATCTTGAGGATGGAAACGCCGTAAGGTTCCAAATCAATGGCGTCCCCCGCCGGCGTGCCGGCGAGGGTGTCAATGGCTGAAAGCCCGCCGAGATCGATTCTGTGCGGCTTGCCGGAGAAATCGAGGAGGAATAGGAATTTGACGCCGTCCTGCCCCTCGCGCACCTGCGCTGTCACTCCCTCGGGAAGCGGCCCATTGACAGTGCGGCGCAGACCGAGTTGCTCCGCTAGTTTTCCGTAGAACTCAGCGTGGAAGGCGCGGTCTCCCTTGAATGCCAGGTAATAGGCGGCGCCCGCTCCGTGAATGTTGCGGGTAATAGCAGGCGTACCGGCATAAAACTCGGAAGCATACCGGGCGAGGACCTGCGCGCCCCGCGATTCGATCAGAGCGCAGAAGACCGAAGCCTTCCAGCTTCCTTGCAGGCCGAGCGAATTGCAGGGCTCGGCGCAAACCGCCGCGGATTCATCCGGGTAGAGGATGTCGGTCTCCTCGTTTTCGATCCCGAACAGCGGAGCCAGGGGCCCCGGAAAAGGAGTTTCGAAAAACCGGTCGTCGTCGTCCACCATCCCGGTCCAATAAGTGCCTACCAGCGTCCCGCCGTTGCGCACAAAGGCATCCAAGCGTTCCGCCACACCGGGGCGCAAGAGATAGAGCATCGGGGCGGCAATCAGCTTGTAACCGGAGAAATCCTCCGTCGATTGGATCACATCCGTCGCGATGCCCTGCTGCCAGAAAGCGCGGTAGTGAGCCAGACAAGGTTGCAGACAGTCTTTGTGATCTCTTGTCGGTCCGCAGGAGGCGAGCATCGCCCAGCGGTTTTCCCAGTCATAGATGACCGCGGTCTCGGCTCTGATAGTCGAGCCCAGAACCGGTTGGAGTTTTGGGAGGATGGAGCCGACTTCAGCCACTTCGCGGAAGACGCGGGTTTCGGTGGAGCCCGCGTGATCAAGGACCGCTCCGTGGAGCTTCTCCCTTCCGCCCATGCCTCGCTTCCACTGGAAGTAACACACGGCATCGGAACCATGGGCGACTGCCTGCATTGCACCGAGGCGGTGAATGCCGGGCCGCTTGAGCTTCATATATGGCATCCAGTTGGCGGAGCTCGGCGAGCATTCCATCAGGATCCACGGCTTGCCCGGCTTGAAGCTGCGCATCAGGTCGTACGAAAAGGAGTGCTCGACGGCGACATCCACCATGTTCTCGCGGCAGTCGTAGAACGGGTATGCATCCATCGAGACGAAATCCAGTTCAGCCGCCATGCGCCAATAATCCAGCGGCTCATGGGTGCCCATAAGGTTCGTCGTGATCTGAACGTTTGGCGAGTGTTTGCGGAGAGGGCCTGCTTCGTCGCGGATGAACGAAGCGTATTGGTCGGACGAGAAGCGCTTCCAATTCACCCAAAGCGCTTCACAACTGTTCTCGCCGCTTCCACCAGGGGCTGCGATCTGGGACCAATCGGTATATGTGTGGCTCCAGAATGCCATATTCCAACGGTGATTGAGTTCATCCAGCGATCCATACCGGTTGCGCAGCCAGCCACGAAAGGACTCCTCGCAAACCTCGCAGTAGCACGGCTGAAAGAATTCGTTGGAAATGTGCCATGCAATGAGCGCGGGATGCCTGCCGAACCGGGAGGCCAACTCCGTATTCATCTCAACGCATTTCCGCCGGTAGTAAGCGGAGCTAACGCAGAAGTTCACGCGCATCCCGTGGCGGTTGCGGATGCCATTCTCGGCGGCACGCAGAATTTCCGGATGGGCTTTGGACATCCATGCCGGTTGTGCGGCCGATGGCGTGGCGAGGATGGCGTGATGCCCGTGCGCGTGAAGCACGTCCATAACCTCCCCCAGCCAGTCCATTCGGTAAACGCCATCCTCCGGCTCCAGCGCCGACCATGCGAAAATGCCCAAAGAAAGCGCGTTGAGTCCTGCTTTCTCCATCTTTTCGATATGATCCTTCCACTGAGAAGGGTTCCACTGCTCCGGGCTGTAGTCCGCGCCGTGGAGGAAGCGGTTGGTTTTGATTGCTGTAGATGCCGCGGACATAGTTATAATTTAGGTGATAGTTTCAACGGGTTCCGGTTTTTGGGCTTGCGATGAGAGTTTCGGGGCTTTCCAGCAGATCCTGAAAAAGGCATACGAAAGGGCGAGAAGGATGCCGCCGATGATGACAAAGCACATGCGGCCGCTCCACGGGTTGGGGATGGCGGCGCAGAGCAGAAGAAACCCGCCCATTGCCAGCGAGAGCTGGCCTACGATGCGGTACTGCATCGTGTCCTGGTTTTCCCCGCCTTCGGCGAGGTGATCGACGGGGCGCGCCATGTCTGAAAAGAGAGACTCGATGCGCTCGCGATGCTCCAAAGGCGCCTGGCGCCAGAAGAGCCGCGTCCCGCAAAACCAAAGCGATCCCACGACGAAGCTGATCACGCTCACGAAAATAAACTGCGAATCGTTGATTTCGTGCAAATTCAGCGCCCGGGCGCTTCCGAGCAGGCGCCGGGCGAGATCCGGGGTATACAATGCATTGCAGGCAACCGCCGCTGCCACTCCGATGAGCACGGTGGACCAGCCCGACCAATTCGGGGTGCGCTTGATGAAGAGACCCAATGCCATTGGGACAACCATGGGAATCAACAGCAGCGCGTTGAGGATTTGAAACAGATCGAAGAGATCCAGCGAACGCAACGCATTCACCGCCAGCCCCACGAGCACCGCGGCTATTCCAAAAATACCGGTCGCAATCTTGCCCACCACGACCTGCCGTTTGTCGGAAGCTGTCGGGTTGATGTAGCGGGCATAGACGTTGCGGACAAAAAATCCCGCATTCGAGTTGAGCGTGAGGTCTAGCATTTGCGAGGAAGCGCCGAACAGGGTGCATACCATCAGGCCAATAAGGCCCTGAGGCAGGACGGCGATTGCCATCGCCAGCCATGCTCCCTCTTCGGGGTTCTTGAGATAGGGGAACACGCTTTTCAGGTCTGGAAAGAGCACGGCCGCGCAAACAGAGGGCAACTGCATCACCACCGGCAGAAGCAGGATTACTTGTGGAACAATATGCATCAGGACCATTTTCCTGGCGCTGCTGTCGTCTTTCACCCGGACGAACTTAACGCTCATGCGAACGTCCAATTGCATCACCACATAGGTAAATACCTGCCACACAAGCCAGAGCCAGACTAGCGCCGGGGAAGTGTCCAAGGTGAAATGGAGATGCCGCGCCGGCAGGACGGACGGCAGGTTTGCAATGCCTCCGATCTCCGGCCGGCTCACGGAAAAGCAGGCAACCATAATTGCCACAAAAAACATAATTACCGCCTGGATGACGGAGACAAACGAAAGCGCCCACTGCCCCCCGGTGACGGCGAGAAAGGTCACCAACAAACCACTGCCGACGATGGTCCAGACCAACGGAAGCTGAAACACTCCGGACATGAAGACGCCGAGGGTGTTCAAGGCGACACCGCCCCAGAAGATGCCCATGGGCAGCGCAAACCAGGTGTAGAACTGCTCGGTTCCGATTCCAAAACGGCGGAAGACCGCCTCCATGGCGGTAATTACCCGCAAGCGGCGGGCGCGTGGCGCGAAATACCACATGACCATCAGCAAGGCTACAAGCATCAGCATTTGAGCCAGCGGATAAAGGAAGCCGCTTGTGTAGCACTTGGCCGCTCCACCGGTGAAACTCCAGGTGCTGACGGCCGTCGTGAGGGCGGAAACGCCGCCGATCCACCAAAGCATATTGCCGCCTCCGCGGAAATAGTCGCTCGGATTGCGGTTCAAACGCCGGCACATAAGGCCGGCTCCAACGATCAGGGCGATGTAAAACAAAATAACCGCGAAATCCCATCCGTTGAGACCGCGAAGGGCAATGGCAGTGGCTATCATAGTAATAGGCTGTGTTCCGATGAGGTTCCGCGCAGTTCCCGCCCCAATTCCAGGAAGCGTTCGTACACGATATCCGGCAGTGTTCCGTCCGGGCGCGGGCCAACATTCAGGAGCAAGTTGCAGCCCCACTCACGCAATGATCGGTAAGACGCCGCCGCCCATTGCGCACTCTTAAAAGTCCCTGTCGAAAGATAGCCCCAAACCTCAACGGGCTGATTGTTGGGCATCTTGATCGCGCACGTTTGCCAGCAAAGCACCGCTTCGAGCCACGTGCCGGGTTTCTGCGCGGGAAGATGGCATTCGGTGCTTTCGAAGTGCCCGGCGCAGCTCCGGCTGTTAATGACCAGATGCGGTTGCAACGACAGTGCAAGGTCACGCGCGTCGTTATCCCAAGTCCCTCCGTCAAACCAAAGGAGATCGATTCTTCCGTAGTTTGTAAGGATCTCCCGAATACGGTCGTGGAAAAGTTTGCGACGCTTTGCGAGGTGTTCGGGCGAAGGATGCGGGATGATTGCGGGGCAATGATCCTCGTCAAACTGAGCAACACCGGCCACCTTTCTGGTTCCTTCAAGTCCTCCGAGACTCGGGTAATTAAAACTCATGCATTTGCGGTCGAAATACCAGTCGGGAGGGGAAAGATAGATGCCGACTTTCAATCCATGCTTGCGGCACGCCTCCACGTACGGGCCAACGAGATCGCACCCGCCGGGAGTGGACTGCACTCCAAACTCGGAGCACTTGCTTGGCCACATGGTGTAGCCATCGTGGTGCAATGCAACGAAGACTGCGTAGCGAAACCCGGCCGCAGCCGCCCTGGAGAGCCATAGGCCGGGATCGTAGTTCACGGGGCGGAAATGCCCGGCCAGCTTCCAGTATTCGTTTGGGGTGACCTTGTTGTGCGGTGCGCCGCCGGCGTCCCATGGGGTGTTGGCGATCATCGACCACGAAGTATCGAGATTTCCATGTAAACTGGCGAGCCCCCAGTGAATCATCAGGCCGAGTCCGGCACCGGGGAACCATTGCGCCTCCGGATGGGTGGGACGAGCGGATACGATGCCCTGCGGCTTGAGCCCCAGCGCGGCGTGCTGCGCCGCCACTCCGTCAGGGGGGACGGCGTCAGGTTTGCCCTCGGATGCGGGGGAGGCGGGGAAGCGGTCTTCTTTCATCAGTTTGAGAAATTGAGTGAAGGGCTGCGAAACGACTGGCACAGGGAGTCAGCGGCGCGAAGGCCTCATTTGCGCCGAGTGTTCCAGCCGGAAGCATTGCCTGTCAACAACGTTTCCATAGAAGTTTTATGAAATATGTCGGAATTCTTCTTGCTGTCCGCACCTCGATTCCGCGATGATCTCAACCATGGCTCGTTCCGAACAGCTTCCCACTTACGCCGAGATCGCCAAAAAGGCGGGCGTCTCTCCCAAGACAGTTTGCAACGTCTTCCGTTACCCGGACGTTGTGCGGGGGAAGACCGAGAAAAGAGTCTTGGCCGCATTACGGGCTTTGGGTGTCAACGACCCGTTGGTAATGAAGAGCCGGTTGCGTCCCGAGCGTGCTCTGCGGACAAACTCGATTCTTCTCCTGGAAAGCAGCGTACCCGCGGGCCAGCTCAGTTCTCCAGTCTTTTCCCTGATTCTGCGGGCTGCGGAAAACCGCGCGCACGAGCAGGGCTGGCAGTTCAGCATTCGCTATAGAAACTCGACTGAATCGCTCGCGGACGCGATGCGTAATTTTGATGGAGAGGGGGTACTCCTTTTCCGCAATACGCCGACTTATGACGAACTCACCCTTGCACGGCCCGGCATGGCTGCGGTTCGGCTTCTTTCACCCCCAGAAGGAGGCGCCGATTGTGACAACATCGACTACGACCGCCTGGAGGTGCCTCGGATGGCCGCCCGTCATCTGCAATCTCTTGGTTGCAAGAGCGTTGGGTACATCGGGGGGCCCGAAACCCGCGGACGCTTGTTTTTGGAAGCAGCAAATGCGCTTGGCATGAAGACGGCTGACGGCATGGTGAAAGGGATGTTCTCGACGGATGAAAACTCGCAGTTCGTCAACTGGTCATCGTTGCAGGCATCATGGGAGCTCATCAAGACTGCCCGCCCCGACGGTGTCTTTGTTTACAGCGACCAGATCACCAATGCATTCTACAGGTTGCTCGCCGAAAAGGGAATTCGTCCCCAGCGCGACATTCAGATCGTGTCCTGCAACGCGGAGGTGCTATTTCTAAGCCCCTTGCATCCGCGCCCGGCCACCATTGACATCCACTCCGCGGAAATCGGACGACGGGGGGTGGATATGCTAATCTGGCGCATTAAGAACATTGAAGCGCCGCCGTCATCGGTAATGATTCGGCCAAAACTGATTCCGGGAGAGAAAGCGAAATGAATTCAACCGCAGCCGCCATTTGCACGGATCCTCATGAAAAACGCTGTTCGGGAACCGTTCCGGAAATAGATGTCGCCGATTCGGGTTATCGTCCCAAAGGGTTTCTACTAGATACCACGGGAAACCCATTTTTTGACGATGTGTTTCGGCCGGATGCATTGCGACGCCTCCGCAACCATGTCGATCTTGATCCGCGCCGAGTCACCCCTGAGAGCTTTCCCGTGCTCGCGAGCCAGCTTGCGCAAGCAGAGGTTCTGATTGGCACCTGGGGCTTTCCGGTGCAATTGGCTGAGGCGCTGGCCGGGCTGCCAAAGCTGCGCATCGTCCTTTTCGCCGGGGGCTCTGTGAAGGCTTTTGCCCAGCCGTTTCTCGAACGCGGAATTCCGGTCGTCGGCGGGAGGAGTGTGAACGCGGTGACGGTGGCGGAGTTCTGCCTCGCACAGATTATTCTTTCCAACAAGGGCTACTTTCGGAACACGCGGATGTGCCGCCAACCGGAAACCGCCCGCCACATGGTTGCATTCATGGGGCCGGGCAATTACAACGAGACTGTCGCGTTGCTGGGCTACGGCGCTATTGCCCGGCAACTGCGCGGGTTGCTGCGGAATTTCAACCTGAAGGTCCTGGCTGTGGACCCGACGCTGTCTCTCTGCGAGGCGCAAAAGGAGGATATTGAGCTAGTCGATTTCAAATGCGCTTTTGAAAACGCCATGGTGGTGAGCAATCACCTGCCAAATCTGCCGTCGCTCCAAAATGTCCTGGGGCGTGAACTTTTCTGCGGAATGAGGGCGGGCGCCACATTCATCAACACAGGGCGAGGCCAGCAAGTGGACGAGAGCGGCCTTATTGAAGTCTTGAGGGAGCGTGCGGATCTTACGGCGCTCCTGGACGTGACGAATCCCGAACCCCCGCTTCTGGGCAGCGCGCTTTACGAAATGCCCAACGTGCAACTGAGTTCACACATCGCCGGCGTGATTTGCAACGAGCGGCGCCGCCTGACGGATCTGGTCGAAGCTGAGCTGGCTCGGTTCTTCCGTGGGACTCCTCTCCAGCACGCCGTCAGCATCGAGGAGTTGGAGCGGATGGCGTGACTTCTGGAGGGGCGATATCGATTGGGCTCGGCCCGAAAGCGGCGCCACGGTCGTCACCCGTCATCCAACGATGTCATCCCTATAACTATAAAATATTAGCGGCCGCCGCGGCACCCCTTGAACCGCGGCGGCCTCGATTGACTCGCATCCCCAAAAGCCGGCCCCATCCGGCAAATGCGACTCAACCTAAATTGATTTACTGGACGCCTTTTTTCGCCTTGCGTCGGAAGCCGAGCAATCCAGCCGCGCCCGCCAGCAGCAGGCCCAGTGATCCCGGTTCGGGAACGGACTCGGGCGAGGCCGGGGCCACGTCACCGGTTGCAACCGCCGCCTGAGCCATTTCAATCCCCTTATCCGTCAGAACTCCGGTGTTCATCTGGGTCGCGGCGGCTGCTGCCGTATAGGTGGCGCTGTCGGCGCTTGCAAGGGAGGATGAAAATCCGGAAATCGTCAGGGACGAAACGTTGAGCACATTGTAGTTGGTTCCGGAGTGCGCCGCCATCGAGAGTGTCGCGGCCGCGGCAACGCTCACTGCGCCGATTGAACCCGATTGCGTGATCTGTGTAACACCGCTATTCGCGTTCAGACCCGCCATGCTCAACGAACCACCCAGGATCAGCGTGCCGGCGCCCGACTTGGTTAGTTCGCCAGGGCCGCTAATGGCCCCGCTGAACGTGCTGTTGAAACCATCGGTGTCGATTGTCCCGTTGTTGCCGGTAATGTAAACCGCGCGCGATGACGTGATGCCCGCCGTAGTCTGGAGTGTGCCGCCGTCGAGCGTCACGAGTCCCTTGACGAAGGCTTGGATGGCGCCGTTGGATCCCGATCCATTCACCGAGACCGTGGGCGGCGCGATATAACCCGATCCCCCCGTCACCCCGTAGACCTTGAGCAATTGCCCGTTGGTATTGACGACATAGGCGCTAGTCGTGGACCCGGTGGCCGTGACTCCGTGTGGCGGGGCGGAGAAGGTGAGATTCCAATACCCGGTGGCGTAACCGCCCCCGATATTGGTCACCGTCGCACCTGAGACGGAACCATCATAGGCAGCTCCCAGGCTGGCGTCCGAGCCGATGGCCAGCGTGCCCTGGCTGATTGTCGTGCCATTGAGGTAGGAGTTGGAGCCGCCCAAGGTGAGCGTTCCCGCGCCGGTCTTTACGAGAGCGCCTGTGCCATTGATGGCGGAGTTGAAGGTGAACGCACTGGGATTGGCGAATTTCAGAGTGGTATTCGCGCCAGTAAAGGAAACCGCCCGGTCTGGTATGCTGCCGTTTGTTGTCGAGCCGTCACCGACTTGAAGGATGCCTGCCGACACCGTTGTGGAGCCGCTCCAGTTGTTCGCCGTATTGGTGAGAATCACCGTGCCGGCGAGCGGGCCAGAGTCGCAAACCCCATAGTTGCCGGACTCTGAGTCGCCTCTTTTTGCAAAACCGACCGAACCGGTGACCTGACCCGCCACCGTAACCACATACCCGGCCGCTGCACCATAATAGGTGTCGAGGGTCACCGCGCTGCCAGCAGAGACCAGGCTGCGACTGGCATTCAATGTTCCAGTCGTTCTTACCTGCAACTCCACTGGATAAGTTGCCGTTGCGCTGGAGTTTGACTGGAAGTAAACCGCCCCTGTGGCGGCGCCGAGGTTGGCGTCGCGATTGATCGCAAGAGGACCGCCATTAAGGTACGTCCCGCCCGAGTAGCTATTGGTGCCCGTAAGCAAAACCGCGTTATTCCTGTAGTCCCCGCCTTTCACCACCGAAACAGGCTGGCCATTGTTATCCGAAATTCCGGAACTAATGGTCGATACTGTTGAATTGTTACCTTCATAGCTGGTTATGAATAACTCCGCAGGCGCGCTGCCGTTGCCTGCAGTGAGCGTTCCGCTGGAAATGGAAGAAGAATGTGCCGAACCGCTGACAGGCCAGAAAATGCCTCCACTGCTCAAGGTGAGTGGGTTCCCGCCAAGATTCAGGGTGGATGCGCCGCTCAACGTGCGGAGAGTGAGCGAATTTGCCGTCGCGCTCGCCGCGAGTGTCACCGTCGCGTTGGTGCTATCGATGAGAATATTCTGGCTGGAGCTCCACCCGGTAACCCCGGATGTCGTCGCGCTGTAAGTTATGTCGAAGGCGGTAAGTGCGGTAACCGTTCCGCCAACCACTGTCGCCGGGGCACCCGTCACATTGTTCCCGCCCGCGCCCATTGCGGCAAATCCACCAACGATGCCGTTCACCGGGACCAGATTCGGCAACAGGACCGCTCCCGTACCGGCGAATGCCACCGTCGCGCCGGTTCCGCTGCGGGTCAGACTGTTGATCGTCAGGGCGGCGGTGCTGCCAGTGCCACTGATCGCACTTACGACGGATGCCCCGCCTGCGGCGATGTTAAGAGCGCCAATCGTTTCAGCGGTGGCGGTGCTATTCTTCCCGGTTAAGGTGAAATTCCCGGCGCCAAGTACGAGCGTTGCGTTATCATTGATGCGATCGGCAAGCGCGTTGGACGTATCGCCAACAAACAAGCTTGCACCATTCGTAACAGTGATCGTGCCGGTGTTGACCAGCGCGCCGTTCGTGCCGTTGACGTAGGCTGCACCGGCAGTGACTGTGGTGTTGCCGCTGTAGGTATTGGAACCGGCGAGCGTCATCGTGCCCGCGCCGGTGCCATTGAGGGTGACGTTGCCGGTCGTGGCGATGACGCCACTCAGGGTACTGCTGGTGGCTGCCTGGTTCCAGACAATATCCATCGTGCCCGTGATAACCCCGGCCCCGGTAGAGCCGTTCCCGATAGTGAGGGTTGGCGTCCCTCCTCCGCTGTTGGTGACGGTTCCCGAATTGTTCAGCAAACCGAGAACCTGGGAGTTTCCGTTGATGTCGAAGGTGCCTCCCGTGCCGGTCGTCAGCGCGTTTCCGCTCTTGATCGTGGCTCCGCTGGAGGCAAGGATCAGCGTGCCCGCGGAACTCAGATTGGTGTTTCCGAGGTTTGAACCGACGCTCGTCGTGCCGGTGTAAGTATTGGAACCGGTCAAGGTCAGCGAGCCTCCGTTTCCAAGGCTCAAGCCGCCGGTCAGGCTCGGGTCGGTCAGGGGCGTCCCAAAGACCAGTGCGTTGCTGCCGCTGTTGATCAGGAGAGTGCTGCCTCCGCTGGCGCGCAGGCGTGAGCTGATGTCCTGAGTATTTCCGGCGGCAAATCCCAGGATGCCACCGCCTAGGGTAACCGTTCCCGATCCGTCGCCCAAACTATGGTTGGCGAAAGAAAGCATCCCGGAGTTGATGCTTACATTGCCCGTAAAGGCGCCACCGTTGGGCCCGCTGAAGACCACCGAGGAGTACAAGTTCTGCCCAGTGATGGTGATGGCGTTCGAACCGGTGATTATCCCCGACAAGGTTATGGTCCTGCTTGGATAGTTATTAAATATTGACAGGTTGTTGCTTAGAGCCACATTGCCGTTGATCGTTACACTGCCACCCGAAGCCAGCAGCGTGAGAGTGCCCGTGGTGCCCGCCTGAATGTAGATCGGATTGCCCAGTGAGTTGCCATTCCCACTTGTAGCAAGCGAAAGGGTCGCGTTAACGGAACCGCTGCTATCTCCAAGGTAGATGGGCCCCGTGCCGAATGCGATAGTGTAATTGCCATTGCTGGTTCCCACCGTTCCTTGCTTGATGTACAAGCCGCCGGAGAAGGTTTGAGCGCCTTGGGTAAGAGTGAGCGTGCCCGTGCCTGTTTTGACGACGCTACCCGGACCGCTGATGACTTGAGCATAAGTCTGAGAGCCCGAAATGTTTAACCCAAGCGTGCCGTTGTCCACGATAGCGCCCGAACCCGAGATTAACCCGTCGGTCACGCCGTCGCCGACCTGCAGCGTGCCTGCGCTGATTGTGGTCGCGCCGGTGTAGGAATTGGAGCCGGTGAGCGTCAGCGTGCCCGCGCCGAATTTGGCCAGCGAACCGCCCGAACCGCTCAATGCCGTGGCGAAGGTGACGTTCCGTCCGTTGGTGTCAATGTTGAATGCCTGGCTCGCGGCGGTGCTGAAGCGCCCCGAGTAATCGCTGTTGTTCGCGGCGGAGTATTGGAGAGTTCCGCTGCTGAATACAATGGAGCCGGGGTTCGACGCAGCCGATGCGCCCAGCGGGCCGGAGACTCCGACGATTTCCGGGCTCCCCAGGTTCAGGATACCGCCGGCAAGTGTTGTCACTCCCGTGTAGTTATTCGCCCCTGTTAGCGTTTGTGTGCCGGTGCCCTGTTTGTACAAACTGCCGCCGCTGTCCGAGATAACACCCCCGAAAGTGGAACTGGTATTGATAACGCCCACAAAGAGTTGATATCCCCCCAGTGAGACTGTCCCGCCCGATCCCGACAGCGAGCCGACGTTTTCATTGCCGTAAGGAAGGGCCAATGTAGCGCCGGGAGAGATTGTTACAGGGGAGTAGATTCCGAATGCCCAATAGGGGAGCGTCCCGGCGAGTGTTCCGGACTGTACCGCAATGGCGCCGGTGAAAGCGGAGTTCGTACCCGCGAGCGCCAAAGCACCGCCTCCGGCCTTGACTAACGTTCCCGTTCCGCTGAGGACTCCAGCCCAAGTCCCGCTTCCCGCCGTGTTGAAGGCGAGCGTGGCATTGTTCGCGATGTTGCCGGCAATGGAGCCATCCTGGCCTAATACACCCGTCCCCAGTTGCAGGGTGCCGCCGGTGACCGTGGTGGTGCCGCTGTAACTGTTGCTGGCGGTGAGGATGGTAAGGCCGCTATTTGTGATAACGAGGGAGTTTGCCTTGCTGGTGTTTCCGTCGGAAATGGAACCGGCCACCGTCGTGTTCCCCGTGCCCGCGATCGTAAGCGAATAGACGGTTGTGGTGTCCTGATTAATCCCGATGGCCCCGAGGGTCAGCGTCTGGCCTGAACCGATATTGTTGGTTAGCGTGCGACTCCCGCCGCTGGCGCCGGCCATGCCTCCAGACAGCATTAGGTTGTGCGTCCCCGAAACCGTCAGCGCGGTCAGCGTGCTGGCGTTGGAGAGGGTGATATCTCCGTTCGCCGCCTGCAAGGTTCCCGCGGTGAAAACCAGCGGACCGGCGCCCAGCGCGTTGTTGTTGTCCACAGCCAAATTGCCGCCGGAAAGGGTTGTGCCGCCGCTGTAGCTTCTGCTGCCGGTGAGCGTCAGAGAGCCAGCGGAGAAGGTCACTGCACCGGTGCCGCTAATGGAGTTGCCGATCGGGCCACCGTACGCGTCGGTCCTGTTGAAAAGCAGCGTTCCATTATCGGTCACACTCGTAATGCCGAGCGCGCCAGTGGTGCCGGAGGCGCCAATCTGCAAGATTCCATTGTTAATCGTTACCCCTCCGGAGTTGTTGATAGCCGCCGTTAGCACCAGCGCGCCGGAACCGGTCTTGATCAACCCCACGGCTCCGCCGCCAGGGCCCGTGGTATCCGCTATCGCGGAGGGAAGAATGAATGTGCCGCCAGCGGCGTTGGTCGTATCGAATACGATCGTGGAACCAGCCCTCAGACCGTTGTTGTTTACGGCGCCGTCAATATTGCCAAGCAGTGCCGTCATGTCGTCTGACGTAAATTCACCGGAGCCACCGACATTAAAGGTCACCGTCGCGCCGCCGGCGACCGATAAATTCGCAGCCGTCCAACTCGACGGGGTGTTGCTGTAGAGCGAAACCTCTTTGCCAAATTGCAGCGTCCCTGCATTGATCGTCGTCACCCCAGTATAGGAGTTTGATCCCGTGAGCGTCAGCGTGCCGGCGCCGATCTTGGTAAGCGAGCCCCCCGAACTCGTTAGTGCGGAAGCCCAGGTGACGGCCTGGCCATTGGTATCGACGTTATACTGCTGGTTTGCAGCCGGGCCGAACCTTCCGGAATAGTCGTTATGGTTCGCCGCGGAATATTGCAAATAGCCGCCGTTGAGCACAATGGATCCGGGATTCGCTGCAATCGATTTGCCCAGCGGTCCGCCGGCGCCCGCCGATTCCGCCGATCCAAGATTTAGCGTGCCGGACGCAAGTGTCGTTGTTCCCGTGTAGGTATTGCTGGCGGTGAGGGTAAGTGTGCCGGCGCCAGCCTTTGTCAGGGATAACGCCCCGCCGCCGGCGCCGTCCTGGATCGTTCCGGCAAATGCGCCGCTCAGGTTGGCCGCGTTGCCGACCGTCAATGTGGCGGCGGAGGCATTCGCATTTTGCACCATTGGCGCTCCGAGCGTCGCATTGGATGACAAATTGGCGATCACGACGCTGTAGCCGCCCAAGCTCAGATTGCCAGTGCTGCTGGGTCCAAAGGATACCGCATTCTCCGAACTCGGCGTGCTGTTCAGCGCCCCGGCGTTGCCAATCTGCAACGATCCAGAGTTGACGATTACTCCGCCCGTAAAGGTGTTGTTGCCATTGAGAATCAGAGCAGCCGTGGACGATCCGCTCTTGGTCAGCGCGATGGCGCCCGTGATATTAGTCCCGATGATCAACGCGCCGGTGTTAAACTGGTTGACGATCAGATCCTGTCCGTTTCCGGAGGTGAGCGACGATCCGCCTGTGATCGTGGAGGTATTGGCGCCAACCCCGGAGCCCACCAAAATGCCACCGCTGGCGATAGTGTTGCTGCCGTTGAGCGTCAACGTGTAAGCGCCGGCCGAGTTAAAACGAACGCTTCCCGTTGTCGCATTCGCGGAGCCAACAGCCAGACTGGCGGTCATGTCGGTGTTGGTCGTGTTATTGACGAAGGTGTTGGTGTAATTGGTCGGAGGAAGGATTTTTTGATTGGCGTCCTTGGCTGCCCAATCCGTCCCCTTCCAGGTGATGTAGCCGCCGAGAATGCCTGAAGCCGTGGTGCCGCTCGTTGTTGACCAAGTGCTGTTGTTGACGGTTCCGGCGATATTAATTGTGGCGCCGGTGCTGCGGGAAATGGCTCCGAAAGCGCCGGCCCAGTTGCCGCTGCCGCCGCGGTTGATAGTGATCGTGGCCGCGCCCGAGCTTGCCGTGACACCATTGAAGGTCTGGGTCGGTGTCATACTCGATACGCCCTGAAGGGTGAGATTCCCTCCCGAAAAGACGAGAGAGGTGCTTGAACTAAACACAGGAACAAGAGTGGGGGTATAATTCGCCTGGATGGTTCCGGCATACAGTGTGGTGTTTCCGGTGTAAGCGTTTGTTCCCCCCAAGATCACCGTGCCCGTTCCCACTTTGCTCAAACTAATCGTCCCCGAGCCGTCGGCGATAATCGCGTCGAAGGTGCCGCCTGTATTAACGGCGCCGATGGTCAGCGTCGAAGTGCCGCCGCCGTTATTGGTGATCGTTCCGCCCGTGCCCGCGAATGAGCCAACCGTCTGGGAGGTTGCATTCAAATCGAGAGTGCCGCCGGCCATCGTCAACGGCGAGCCGCTGGCGCCGAGCGTGCCCGCGCCGCTCATCTTCAGCGTGCCACCATAAATATAAGACGTCCCAGTGTAGCTGTTGGCACTGGAGAGCGTGAGGATGCCGGCCCCGGCTTTGGTCAAGCCGGTGGCACTGCCGTTATTGACAATGGTGGATGCGATCTGCAACAACCCGGAAGAATTGTTTTGGAAAACCACCAGATCCTTTCCACTTGCCCCGGAAATGGCGGCTCCGGTGATCAAGGACGGGTTGGCGCCGACTGTGCCGGTCACCAGGATTCCGCCGGCGATCGCGCTGGTGCCGGACGCCAGAGCCACGGTGTTACCCGCGTTTGCGTTGAAGCGAAGACTGTTGACGTTCGCGGGGGCGTATGCCGAGCCGTTGCTGCCGGTGACGTCCATGTTCTTTCCGGCAGTCCACGTAGTAGTGCCAGTCAGCGTGTACGTGGCCGCGCCCACGGTTCCGGCGTTTGCAGCGATGAAATCGGCATTACTCAGGGTCGCACCCATGAGCATCGCGTCCGCGCCCGAACCCGCAACGCCATTGGTGGAGGAAGGGGCGTTGGTAAAGACGACGCTGAAGCCGGCTTGGGTGGTGTCGATATTCAAAGCGCCGCCGGTGTTGTGAACGTAATTGCCGGAGCCCGCACCGGAGACAGTGAGGGTGTTCGTTCCGGTGCCTGCGTTCGCATTGATGGCGCTCAACGAGCCCGCGCCGACCGTCAGCGTAGCCAGTGCTTGGGAATGGGCGCCGCCCACGTCCGCGGCGGCGAGTCGGAAGGCGCCGCCATTGAGCGTTAGCGTGGCAGCGCTGTTGATCCGGTTCGTCACCCCATTGTTGTTGGAAGCAACGGACACATCGCCATCGACGAACAACGCTCCGTTGCCAACGGTCAATGCGCTGGTCGAGGCGATTTTCCCGCCTGCGCCACTGACTTGCATGACCGCGGCTGCGGTCTGGTTTCCGTAACCGTCTTGCGTGATGCCTGTAACGGTGGTGGCGCCGTTATACGTGTTGTTGCCTGTGAACAGCCAGTTGCTTCCCGCGTTCTGAGTCAAAGCGAAGGTTGTCGCCGCCCCGCTGGAGATCGCTCCACTGATGGTGTTGTTGCCCATGTTGACGCCGCCCAACGTCAATGTTTCCGTGCCCGTTGTGAGCGAGCTGGAGATGGCGCCGGCGAAATTGAGCGTGTTGCTCGCGTTCGTATTAAAATTGGCAAAGGTGTACGAACCCGCGGTCGAAACGCTGGCGGGAGTCAGCACGAGCGGGGAGTTGATCACGATTGTCTTCCCTGTGCCCGTCATGGTCGCGAGGATCGAGATGGTCCCCGAGTTGGCCAGCGTGAGCTTGTTGCCGCCTGTCGCTCCGATCGTAAAAGATCCTGAAGCGGTGCCGGCGTTGGTATCGAAGGAAATGCTGCCCACGGTTTGGTCTGCAACGCCGTTCGCCACCGAGGCGAGTGCGGTGTTAAACACGGCGGTGTCGCTGGATCCCGGCTTGCTTCCACCAATCCAGGGAGGGTTGCCGCTGGTGTTCCAGTCGCTGCCGGAGGTTCCAATCCATGTTACGTTGGCGGCGTTTGCCGCTTGCGCGCCAAGTAGCGCCGCAATGGAAGCGGTTAGGATGCGGGTGCACCGGAATTCCGGCACGGTGGCTCCAGCCCCCAACTGGCGGCTTATACGGGTGCAGCCGCCTCGCTGTGGGCGGGCGGAAAGGGACTTTTCGAGCTTCTGGGAGTTAAAGGGAGAATTCATGGAGGGAACGGGTTTCATAAATTATGAAAGAGTAAAAGATATCTCCTACTGCGGCACAAGATATTTGTTAATGTAAATTCTATGTAACGCGCGATTCTTATGGCTGGCTGACCTTGAGCCGGAAAAACAATTTTGAGTTCGTCCCGCTGGGGACCGTGACGGCGACCGATTGCAGGCCGCCGGAAGGAGCGCCAAGGGAGACTGCCGCGTCCGTGGGAGCGGTGATTCTGACGACCGTCCAAGAGGCCAGGTCCGAGCCGTATTCCAAGAGTTGTGTGGTGTCGGAGGCGGAATTCGCAAAGCGGGTGAAGCCAAAGACAATGTTGTTGCCGGCGGCATTCGCCGTAGGCAGAACACCAGTGGCGGATGCGGTGGGACCGCAGTTGAGCACGTATTTTAGCAGGTTCGGCACTCTATCGTTGGCGGGGGTGGCGCCAGCAGCGGTGCCGGAGACGCCTGGGAAAGTGGCGATCCACTGGGCGATTTGCATCGTTCGACGAGGAGGTCGTGCTGGTGACGATGACTGGTTCAAGAGCCCGGGCCGATCCGCTGGCGGGCATCAGCGTCAGAATAGTTGCAAACTGGGCAGCAAAAGCGCCGTTGATGACTCGTAGAAGATTTGGTTTCGCGTGATAAATAGCGGGGGACGCTTTGAATTGTACGAGTTTGGCGCTTCAGCCGAAACTAAACAAGCCTGAGCCGCATGTAATTCTATAGAATCAATAGACTCGGAGATGGAAATATTGCCGGGCAGTCGGAGCGGATATCGTCACCGTGACCAGGTCCTGGGTGGAACTGATTGGCGATGCCGTAATCGTCGCCCCATTCTGGCCATCGACCACCGGGCTCCAAGCCGTCAGGTCGGTGGATGACTCCACAGCGATCGAATACGCCATGGTCGCCGCCTTATTGCGGATAAACTGGAACGTGAATGCGCCATTGGCGTCGCGCTGGAGAATGGGCCGAATCTGGGGATCGGGCGCCACCGGGTTTCCGCCGAGAACATATTCCAGCAAATTCGGCACGCCGTCGTTGTCGGGATCGGCTGTGGGCGCTCCGTTGGTTGCGGGATCCAGCCCATACTGGGCGATAGAGTCGGCGTAGTTCGCAAGGACGCTGAGCGTGGAAACGATGCTGGTCACGGAGTTGCCTGAGTTTGAAACGACGACGGTGTAGTCGCCCGCATCGGCGAGAGCCACGCTGGCAATGGTGTAGATGGAATTGGTTGCGCCGATTATCGCCACGCCGCCCTTGTACCACTGATAACTCAAACCCTGGCCGCCGACGGTGACGCTTATGGTTGCAGACGTGTGACTTAAGACGGTTTGGCCGACCGGCTCCGCCACGATAACTGGCAGAGCCTGCGGAGCGGCCAGCGTTTGGCCGGCAGAGAGCGTGAACACTTGCGTTCCACTTCCCGTGAGGGTTAGGGTAGCCGCTGCCGTGCCGCTGTTGATAATACTCCCCCCATTGCTCAGACTTCCAACCTGCAGAGAGTATCCCGCGAGGTCAAGCGTTCCGCCGGCGCGAATATCCACGGACGTAATCACGGGGAGGGCGTTGCTGGATCCAAGGCGGACTACCCCGCCGAAAATATACGTCTTCCCTGTATAGGTATTGGAGCCGCCGAGAACGAGGGTGCCCGTCCCTGTTTTGGTTAGGGCGGTTGCGCCTCCGTTATCGGCGATAACGGAATTGATGGTTGCGATACCCGAACCGTAGTGATGGACGACCAAATCCGCGCTGGCCCCCCCGAGCAGCGTCCCTGAGGCAATAGTAAACGCCTGCGAATTGCCAGCGGGGATCAACATGCCTCCTGTGGAGAGCGTCAGCGTATTCGCACCTAGATTGAGTAATTGACCCTCCGCCGAGGGCGCGATCTTCAAAGTGGCCGTGGTGAGATTGCCGGTGAGAGCCGTGCCGGTTGTGAGCAGCGTGTTACTCGCATTCGAGCCGGAGGTCGCCGCGAAATTCGTGTAGGTATTAAGCGCGTTGACTAACGCGGCGGACGAAGTATCCGCCGCCATGGCCCAATCCGACCCGGAAACGGTCATCCAACCGCCGTAGATGCCCCCCGCGATGCCCAGGTTCATTCGCATGATCCCTGGTTTCGTTACATTCATTGTTCCACCAGGATAGCGCTTGAACGTCGTATTAAAAAATGTCGCCCCTCTGAAGGTATTCGAGCCGCTGGAGCGGTCGATGGTGGTATGCCCCGGGAAAACGTATTGGCTGCCAGTATTGGCCCCGATCGCCTCGTCAACAGACGAACCATTGCGGAGTTCGATAGTGCCGCCAGCGAAAACAAAGCCCTGAGCGCCCAGTTTGGCAGTGTTGTTGATTGAATAGTCCAGGACCAGTCTTCCACCCGCGATTCCCGATTGCCCCTGAAAGCCGCTGTTCCCCTGGATAATTAGTGTTCCCTCGCCAGTCTTTGTGAAACCGCTGGCGCCAAGGCTTCCCGTGAGAGTCACGGAGTACCCGGCCATTACATCGATGCACGATAGATAGCCATAGCCTGGCATCGAGAAGTTTCTTGCCGTGGTAAAGCTTCCTCCGAATTGAAGCCCGGAGCGGGTAGCCTCGGAGTCTGTTACATCGAACGAAACTTGGTTGGAGGCATTTCCAAGTGCCGCATCTGAATCGACCCGGAGCAACCCCTTGACGATCTGGACATTGCCGGTGAACGAATTGGAGCCGATGAGATGCACGGTGCCGCGCCCGCCTTTGATTAACCCAATGGAGCCGGAACTGGAGATGGAACCCGCAAGCTGGAGTTGATCCGAATCGCCCGCCGCGAACAGATTGATATTGCCGCCGGTGAGGACGATCGGGGCTTCCACCCGGTGAATACCCCCGCGATTCATAATCGACGGGTCAGTCCCTATTGGTGAATTATTGAAAGTCAGGGCAGGGCCGCTGGCCGATCCTACGATATATGTGCTCGTTGGATGATCGAAACTGAGCGCCCCCAGTGTCAGAGGGCTTGCGAGCGAGACAACTGACTGCGATCCGGTTGCCGCGATTCCGAAATGCGCGCCGATGCCCGCTCCGCTCGGGGCCGTGCCGCCGAGCCAGTTCGCACCGGTCGCCCACGATCCTCCGCCCGTGCCGGACCAGCACACATTGGTGTTATTATAGACCGGCTGCGTTGTTGTGTTCGTGGTTCCGCTCCAGGCGAAGTCGGCAGGGTAACAGATTTCCTTCCATGCCGTGATGTTGCCGTTGCTGGCGCTCAAAGTGAACTCGAAGTCGCGCGCAGGCACTTGCCTGAGGAGGTTGGCCCCGTTGTAGGTGAGTAGTGTCGCCCCGAGTATAACACCATTGATCGTAGCTCCGCTGTTCGAAGAACTCAGCAGCAGGTTTTGCGCGCTAGCGGAGAAACTCCAGCCCGAAAAACTCGCGCCGGAATAGAGCGCGCTAAGAAGAAGAACATCAGCACCGCTGGTCAAATGCGCCTGGAATCCGGTGTAATCGCTGCCATTGATCTCGGTGGACGAAGCGACCGGGTCGGCAGTCGCCGGACCGGGCGTGACCAGGGAAAGCAGCAACTGGTCCCCGGACGCCCTCCAAGTCGCTGCGTACTGTTGATACCCTCCAAACGTGTTCGTATCCGTCAAATAGAGGTTTGCCGCAAACCCGCGGAAAGCCGGTCCGACCGTCGTGTCGGCATTTGTTTGCATGTAATAGCTTTGATAGCTGACCTGCGGGCCAAAGTTTCGGATAAACACATTCGCCCCGCCGGATTTCTGCGTATAAATGCGCTGGCTCGCGGCATCGGAAACGATATCGGACGCCGTGAAATAAGCGGGGAAATTCCATCCTTGGTTGTAATGGTGAGAAACCGCACCCGGAGCTTTCATGCGATCCGCGAGGGCCACAATGCCCAGTCCGCGCACAAAGAAGAGCTGTCGTTGATGGGCCAAATCAGTATCGGCGCGAAGGCCGCTAAAATCCTTGAGGCCGTTGTCCCAACTCCAGAATTGCCAGCCACCGCGGTAAGTGCCCTCCGAAAAATCGATGTTTCGGCCGTTCAGCCAGCGGTTGGGCAATGGGCTGCGGTTGGGCATCTGGTTCTGGCCCGAGGAACCCAGCAGGGATTGCGACATGGCATCGATCGCAATTGTGTTGTGGGATTGAGTGGACCCATTATAGCCCTCCATGTCTCCCAAAAGCGTACGCCCGTAGGCATCCAATTGGAATTGATTTACACAAAAATCCATGTGCCCACCGGAGAGCAAGTTATCCCGGTTGATAAAGAAGATTTGCATGGCGTTTTGTGTCCATTGCGAACGAAACGTGGAGTAACCGCCGTACGGGAATGTCACCGACGTAAAAGCGATAGCGGGGCCAGTTCCGGCGTTTGTGGCCGAGGCCGCCACGAGGTACTGAGAAAAGGAATCGCCAAGATCCGCAGAGTGTTGCGAACTTGCGGTCGCGCTGGTTCCGGTCGCTTGCGTGCCGTTGTAAACCGATCCCCCGATCGATCCCAAGCCAGGCAAGCCACCCGCCTCCGGCTTTTCCAGGCAAATAATAAAGCGATTGCAGTAGAACACCGATGTCGCCAGGTATTGCTGAAACCATGGCTGGCTGCCATAGTACGGGACAAGGTTAAATGGCGTCCCAAGAAGCACCGAGTCTTGATAGCTAAGAGTTTGTTCGAGGCCGGTGCCATCCGGATTGAAAATGCCCGTTGGGCCGTAGTTCCCGGTGGCATTGCGCTCGAAACACTGGGTCTTGAAATTCCACTCTCCGAGGCCCCAGATGTTATTTGGATCGTTGAATGAAACAGCGTCCGAGCCCTTCGTGAAATCGCCAAAATACGGAAGCGCCACCATGAGACCCGCTGCAAGGCTAATCTCCTGATTGGCAACCGACCCGCCCCATCCGGTGATCTGCGCAGTGCCATACAAGGCGCTCATCGCGTTGGCCATTGCCGAATTACCGCCGGCCCATGGCTTCGCCCCTATAAAACTGAGCGCGATCCCGAACTCCACAGGGTTCGCGTCTGTGATAGCTTGGGGAAGATCAGTCACGGCGGCTTGCTGAATTCCGTTGATAATCGTGGAGATTTGGGACTGGGCGGATAAGGCATTGACGGAGGGTTGGGTGTTCAGGAGAGTCCTGTAGGAAGCGGCGACATTGGCCGACGGATTCGGAGTAACGCCGGGTGAGTTGCTGGCGACCGTTTGAAGAAAAATGATGCGATAGGCGGCCAGCGCCTCCATCGGTTTTCCGGCCAGGTAAAACGCCTTCACTTTCGCAAGGCGCGGCGTATCCAGATTGATCGCACTGAACAGATTCGCCGCCACAGTGGCCGCATCCGCCTCGGTGAGCGGGGTGTAGTTCAGGCTCCAGATACGATTGTCTGCCGATTTGCCAAGAGTGAAGATGCCTTGCGTTTGATTGGCGATGGCAATCGAATTGGCAGCGAGAATCGGCGTTCCACTATACCCCGGCGCATTGGTCCCTGTAAGTGCTGCTTGCACGATGGGCCAGCTATAGGATTGGGCGGGATCGAAGTTGGCCATCGGCCCGCGCAAGGTTGAGATGGTTATCGTCTCGCTTGCTCCTCCCTCGACGATCCGATTCGCCGTAATGAGATCCCAGCCGGAAGGCCCCCCGGCCGTGCCGGTGGCGTTGTTGATCTGCCACTGAACTGTGGGACTGCCGTAGAGCGTGTAGAATTGCAAGTCGTCGGTGAAATGGAGCGCGCCAATTGCGTTCGATAGGCCTGGCTGGAGGAGCGTATCGAATTTCGCCGGACCTTCGACCGTGCCCGAGCCTTGAATGGTGTAACTCTTGAAATAGAACGGAGCGTCGCCTGGGCTGGCTACCTTCAGGGTGGCGCCCGCGGCAAGGTTCATAGTAACCGGATAGGGGCCCGATACATAGTTCGGGCTGAACTCTGTGCGTCCTTCCGCAAGTGTCCAATTGTCGGGCCACCAACCGGGAAGCTGCGGACCGTCGAGAATCAGGGTGCCTGGCCCCGTCTTGGTTAGATGCTGGAACTTAAGGCCGGTGGATAGCGTAAGTGCGCCTTGCGTGTTCTCCTGGTTAACAATCATTTCAGTGTTAAATCCACTGTAAAGATTGCCGCCGGTGATTGCCACGTTGTGGGCGCCCACCGATGGCGCAACGAGGATGCCGCCGTTGGAAATAGATAATTGGGAGGATCCGCCGATTGTAATTGTTGAGTTGCCCGGCGCGCCAAACTTGAGGGATGAAATCGTGAGAGTCCCGGAGACGGTGCCCGAAAAGCCAGCGCCGGTATCGGTGACATTCTGGTTGGCCGCCCATAGGCCGGGGTTGTCTTGCGTTGTGTATGCCGCGAACGCCGAGAGTCCGCCGGTCGTCGTATTTCGTGCCACCCAGTCCGCGCGACCAAATGTAGCCCAGCCCGGAAGAACGTTGTAGGTTGCCGCCGTGGTGGTGCGTACTTCGCCGGCGGGGGCAGTGTCCGTAAAGTCGATGGCGCCACCAACGCCGCGCGTAATCGCGCCCAGAGACAGGGTCGTGGATCCTTGCGTGAGATTGATCGTGGAAATCCCACCCGCGAGGGCCAGTCCGGCCACGGATTCCGTTACGGCGGTGGAGGCATTGCCCTTAATCTGGAGGTCGCCGCCGCTCTGAAGCGTCAGTGTGCCCGAGCCCAGTTTGGGAGTTGCGCTCGATGTATAGTCCGCCAAAAGCAATCCTCCGGTAACGGCGGTTCCGCCAGTGTGACTATTGCTTCCGGTGACGGTGAGCGTGCCTGATCCTGACTGGGCGAGAACTATATTGTCCGAAAGGCTGAGTGAAAGTGTGCTTGAATTGCCATATTCGCCAAGCATGAGCGTGGCGTTGTTGGTCGCGGTGTTAACCAATCCTCCAGAAATGGCAAGCGAACCGGAGGAAATGGATTGGCCGAAGAGGTCAATCGTGGCGCCGGGAGCGACTGTGAGCGCGCTCCCTGGCAGAATAGCGTCCGAGGCGCCAATAATCAGCGAGCCTGAGGCCACGACGGTGCCGCCGGAATAGGTGTTTCGGCCCGCCAGGGTAAGCGAGCCGGGGCCGTATTTAGTGAGGCGAAATCCATTGTCGCCATCCACAATTGCCCCAGATAGCACAAGGCTCCCTTGGTTCGCATTAACGTTTAGGTCTCCATCAAGCAGCATCGACATCTGAAGCTCCTGAGGCTGGTTCGATGTGTCAGTGATGTCTCCGGAGAGGGTGATGATATTGCCGTTGATCGTGTAGCTGGCGGTGGAGCTTGTAAAAGTGAGCGAAGCGGGGGCGAGTCCGTAGCCGTCGTTGTAGTTTTCGGTGTTGAGCGCGTCTCCGAAACAGAGCGGCTGATTTGTGGTGGGAAGAATGTTCGAGGTCCAGTTGTTCGTGTTGCTCCAAGTAATGTCGGGGCTTCCGCTCCCAGACCAAACTGCGGGGGGAACGAGGATTGTCCCCTGATTGACAATTCCGGACGGGAGAGGTCCGCCAGTCCAGTTCATGAGATCGAGTGTCCCGCTATTGATGAGTTTCGCGCCCGACAAAATGACAAAAGCACCCGATCCGGTAACCACCAATGTGCCGTTATTCGTTGACGTCCCGTTCAAAGTCAAGCCGCCGTTCGCTACCAGGAGATTACTGTTCGCCAGGGTATTGAGACTGGCGAAGGCGGCCTGGCCAGAGGACGAAATCTCCAATGTGGCGCCGGACTGGACGGATGCGCTGCCGGAATTCACCGATCCGGTGATATTCAGTGTGCCACCGGCCACGATGGTTGGACCGTTGTAGCTATTACTAGCAGAGAGCGTCAGAATGCCGGCGCCCAGCTTGGTGAGGCCGCCATCGGACGTCGTTCCGGAGCCCAGCGGCAGATCGATCGCAGAATTGTTTCCGTTCGTATCGATACATGCGCCCCCACCTTCGACGTTCACGGAAAGACCGTTGCCAAAGAGATCTGTGGTGACGTTCCCCGTGGCGCGCGCGATCTGCAGAAGGCCACCGTTGAAGTTGAAAGCGCCCGAGCCGCTGGTCGCAGTGGTGCTGCGAACAAACTGCCGCTGCGTGATGATCGTCCCACCCGCGTTCAGGTTGATCGTTCCAACGCCGCCAGAGGTCGCGGAACTCGCGGCATTTCCGCCGATGGTCGCTATCGCCGTATCGCTGCTGGCGTTGAGATTAAGAACGCCGTTGTTAACATTAAGAACCCCCGTGGCGAAAACGCCGCCGCTATTGCCTCCACCGCCGACTGTAATGGATCCGCCTACTCCGATAGTTACTGTTCCCGTCGTGGATGCATCCCCAATATCAAGCCGCCCATTGCTGCCGACGGTCCCAATGCTGGACGAGGATCCCATCGAGAGCGTGCTTCCGGTTTGTGACCACGTGGCTCCGTTCCGGACGATCAGGATTCCCCACTGGCTGCCGTAACCGCAGGCCACCGTGATCGTGGAAGACGATGTCTGATCGGCGTTCACGTTGATGGTCGTAGAGGCATATGAATTGCTCGGGACGGCTCCCGGGCTCGTGTAATAACCGGCATAGAGCCGGCTCCCCACAATATTGGCGGCGTTAAGATTATAAATCATCCCGGCAACCCCGCTGCTGTTTAACGTTCCCAAACACAGATAGGAAGTGATCGGCTTGGTGAAGTTTACCGTACCACCGTTACCCCGAAATTCGATTTCGTCCGCGCCGGTCGCTCCGCTAAAAGTGCCGAGGCCGGCGTTCACATTGAGCGTGCATCCTGCAACGCTCATCACGCCCGAACCGCTCTCATTCGCTGTGGTGTTGCCATTTGAAATATTGAGCTTGGCTCCAGCCAGCGTCCCCTCGTTTAAGGCCCACGCGGCATTCACATTGGAAAATGTTGCCGAGAGGACTTCCCTGTTTCCGTCCAGTGTTATTGTGGCGGCTGTTGATCCCGCCGTGAAGTTCGCAATTGTGTTTGCAACTGGCGGCCCTCCGGTCGGATTCCAGTTGCCGGCAGTGCCCCAAGATGCCGTGGATCCGGTGGCTTTCCAGGTATAGGTTTGCCCGTGGGCCGAACCCGCAAGGGCGGCGAGAAGCAATAAGAGAGCCGTTGTTACTTGGCGAAGCTTATTCATGGGGGGTCTTGGAGGTTACATGTTTCATGGGGTGCGCTTAAATCGCCTTGTTCCGGCGGATTTCAGTGTCGCAGCCACGCTGCGGGGATCGGCTGCTTTTCGAATCCCGGGCCGGAGATGCGAAGATCGGGCGTTGCTCCACTCCAGACATAGTCGTTAATTCCCGGCAGGTTCAGGCGGATTGCTGCGTCTCTGCGATAATCAAGGAAAACAACCCGGAAAGGATGTGCCCCTTTCTTGAGCGCCACACCCCAGTTGTTAAAGGCATGAAGGCGGGTCGACGGATACCACTCCAGCGGCCCTTGGTCAGCCCCCGTGATGGGATCGATATTGTTGCCGACGTATACCCGCAGATCATACCCGCTGGTCGTGTCGGGATAGCCAATTTCACGCGGGGCATGGAATGTGTAAACGCCATCCGCCGGGACGTTCAGGAACCCGGTGTAATCAACCGCGTAAGTCTTGCTGCGCGGGGCCGGCGCCTTGCCGACCGGCGGATTGTCGCCGGGGACCACCTTCAGGTCAAAGAGTGCGTCGGCGACCGCCACAGCCTGTGGTTTCAGATCGTCGAGATAAAACCAGAGTTTCTTCCAGTCATCCTGCCAATAGCGAGCCAGCAATCCCATAGCCGTGCCTCCGGTTATTGCCGGTTGAGGCGTTTCTTTCGTGAACACTCCAAGGCTGATCGCGGTCGCCTCGGTTCCAGTCTGGGTCTCAGGATTCTTCTTCACGCCGGCCCTGTACGCACAAGCCCTGACAACGGCGCTGTTCGTCAGAAGCACCGGTTTGCTATAGAGCGGAGATTGCGGGGTCGGCGTCAATCCGTCTAGCGTGTAGTGAATTTCCACGCCGGGCGTCCTGGATGTCATCGTCACGGGGATCGAGTCCTGGAAGACATTTCGATCCGGCCCTATGATAACGGGGTCAATCGGGCGAAAGATCGGCGTAAACGTGACGTTTCCGGGTGTCAGAGTGTACTCAAAATCAGGGCCGGGCGGCGTTACCCGTTTTCCGCCGATGGCCATCGCCGTGCAGTCCAGGGCCAGTCCGCCACGATCCGTTGCCAGCAGCGAACCGCCACGGATGGCGACCGCGCCGAGGGAGATAGTATCGGTGGCGCTCGGGGATGAAAGATAGCGAATGACCGCACCGTCCGGCGTGACCGCTTCGAAGCCAACTGAGTTGCGCCCCCCGGTTATCTGCTTTACCGAGCGCAAGTCGTTCTTGGGAACGTCGCCTGGCGGCCGTGGAAAAACCAAGCTGATCACCTGCTGGTCGCCCCGCCCTCCCCAATCCATCGTGACGTGCATCATCCCATACATGAGATGCCAATTGTTGGCGGTCTTCCGCGGCACCACTTTCGTTGAGTAGGATAGCTCCGCAGTCGTAAATTGATGCATGGAGAAGTTCGCCATGGGCACGCGCTTGACCTTGCTTCCATCTTTGGCCGGCGACCGTAGCGAAAGCTCCGTGGTTTCGGCGTGAGTGACCACGCTACGCTGCCGTGCGTTCACTGTGACCTGCCTTGGTTCGAAGCCGGGTTGGTCGCCCGGTGTCGCTGGCAGAACCCAGTCGAGCTGATACGCATGGGCCGATGGCGTCCGGAGGCGATCAGTAATAATCCAGAGCTTCTCCCCACGAACTTCCTGAACGAGTCGCTGATGGGTGACATCGGTGATACCCGCCCCGCGCGGGACCATGCCTTTGTGAGGCTTGCCGGCAGGGAAGAGCGCGTCCACCTTCTTGGAGTTCTCATCGGCGTAAGCACCCGAGTAAACACCCTCCATTAGGTTAAAAGCTGCCGAGGAGTGCCAGCGGAAAGGGCCTGGCTCGGTCCAGGCGCTGACCTGGTAAACCTTGTGCCCGGCAGGCGCTTGCACTTTATAAACGCCAGCGTTGAAGAATTGCTCCATTTTGTCAACACGAAGAGGGGAGCCAACCGCCATATAGTGGCCCGTGCAGTCGTCGATCAGCAAGTCCATGCCATAGGCGTTGAGCCCGAATGTGTTGTTGTTCTTCAGGCCGCGGTAGGCTCCGTAGGCCGCGGCATGAGGTGCGCAAAAAAGCGCTCCGTAGCCGCTGGCGCGCTCCCATCCATCGCGGGTCGTGTTAAAGCCGGCATAGGGAAACCAGTCCGAAGTATACGATGGGCCAATCCCGCGCGAGGTATGCGGAAGGGCTTTGGTCGCGGCGAGGATCGCACGGTTGACGGGGTCGCTCATTGCCTTCGGAAAAAGCTTTTCCGGGGGATTAGCATACTCATCCTCGAAAAACGGCGCCGATCGCTTATCCCCGCCGCGGAAAGGAATCGGCCATTCGTCGGATCCCACTCGCAGGTGGATGCGGTAGGTAAGGTGTTCGTCTAAATGATCCTGAATCTCTGCCTGCCAATTCGGGTCGTCCCTCAGCTCCTGAACAAAAGGAAGCTCCTTCTCGCGCGGAATGCTCGAACGCGCTGCCATCAGCGGGAAGGCGGCGACGTTTGTAAGGTAGTTGCCGTTATACCACGGGTCCTCTTGGTTTTCTGTGCCGTCGCGCAGGTTTTGAGTGACCGCATTATCCTCAATGTTTCGCCGCCGGGCCTCGCGGAACATCAATGGAGCGGCTTTGAATTCGTCGTAAAAGAGAGCGCTCGCAAAGAGGCCCGCACCGGGTGTCCAATTGTGAGTGTCGGATCGGTTGTAAACCACGTAATGGAGAACCAGATCATTGATGATTTTTGTGAGGATTCTCGCCACGACCCGGTTTGGAATCAGTTCCTGGCCGGCAGAGGCCGAAACCGCTCCCGCAATCAGGCGCGTCACGGGCATTAGCGTCTGGCTTGCCCAGGTGGAAAGGAGATCGGAGACGTTGCAGGGATCCTCGTTGGGGGAGATCGGCATGTTGAGACTCCAATCTTCCATGTAGTCAACCCAGCGGTTTAGATAAGCTTGGCGCCTGGTGATGATGAACGCCTCTATCAGCGGGAAGAAAGTGTGTCCGCAACACAGACCCGGATCCGGCAAGGAGGGGCCGCCGCCAGGCTTCGGTTCCGAAGCGCCCAGACTCCAATTGACCGAACCAGGTTCGCCCAGTTGGCCCTTTGGCGTAGTTCCCTGCATCAATTGATCTGCCGCCCGGATGATTGCCTCGTAGGCGCGTTTGACTTCGGCTGCCTGGTTCACCCAGGGTTCGTGCTTGCTCTTTTCTGTCGGCACCAGAACCACCGGCCAATCCCCGATGTTAGCCACCCCCTTTGAGGCGGGATCGATGTCAGCCTGACAAATCCCGTGGGCTTCGGGATGGCGGAGCTTGTCGTAAAAAAGCTCAAAATACCGGTTCATCCCCTCCTCGTACTTGCCTTCCCGGTAGAGGTTGCCTATCTCGACCATCTCGGGACGATTGGCCAGACGGCTCTGTTTCAGTCCCTCCGGCTTGAGGACCAGCATCTCAAGAAATCTTCGGGCGACCTCCCGCTTTGCCTCGGAGGTGTTCCGGTTCCGCCAGAGTGACTCCGCGGCAGAACCTTCCGCGGGCGCAGTTCGCGTCGAGACCGGTTTCAGCGAATTGGCGGCCTGCAGCACGGCTGCTGTCGATAACAGCAGCAGAACGATGGTATTGAAGCGTTTCATTGACACGGAATGCTATCTCGACACTCCATCAGCATGGGGCGTGAAGGCGGTGGCAGTTTTTTTTGCGGTTCGCGCTTCAATTTACAGACGGCTCTCGTCATCCACAAGAACTGTTTGTATGTTATTTCTATGTAAAGCCGCCTCCGGTGACGCTTGGCAGTGCTTTTGCCTTGGGTTTTCGGAAATCGCATCGCTTTCGCTCATGCCCGGCGGTCATGTGTCAACGGCGCATTGACACCTCGGTGTGGTCATGCCGCCGAAAAAGCGCCCGACCGTTACCGCTTCTCGAACGCCCTCCCGATTGGAACGCCGGTTTGAATTGCTCTGGCGCACGCTCAATGGACCGAAGCTGGAAGCCGAGTTTCGCTTCCACCCGAAGCGTCGGTGGCGTGCAGACTACGCGCACATGCCGAGCCGCACCCTGATCGAAATCGAAGGCGGCGTATGGGTGGGCGGTCGTCACAACCGTGCTGCCGGGTTCGTAAAGGATGCCGAGAAATACTTCGAGGCAGCGCTTGGAGGCTGGCGCGTGGTGCGCCTGGTCGATTCCCAACTCACGCTGGAAAACTTGAGCCGCCTCCTGGCGGCGATCCAGAACGAATGGCACACGAAAAACTGAGCACCATCTGGCGCGAAGCTTGGCGACCGCCCGACCGCCAGCCGGCCTGGGCGTGGGCGGAAGAGCATATCCGCTCGATCCCGTATTCCCCGATGCCGGGGCGATTTCGCATCGAAAACTCCCCGCAGATCCGCGAGGTGCTCGACGCGATCACCGATCCGAAGGTCCGGTTGGTCTCGATCATCGCCGCAGTGCAGTCAAGTAAGACCACCGCGCCGGAAGTGGCCCTCTGCTACTCTTTTTTGCCCGCGCGCAACTTCCACGCGTGCTTCCGGTCGGCTTGGCACGTTTTTGGGATTTCATGGGAATGGAACCACAGATCCAGATTTTGGTTTTCCGGGGGAAAATGGCAAGCACGCGCTCGTTTTTCCCGGCACGATCCACTTCCGTCCCGTCCAGCAGCCCGGAGTCTCGGGCGAGCCGTTTATGCGCAGGCAGGAGCGCCACCGTTCAGCCCCTTGCAAAAACCCTGTTCCGCTGCCGCGCTGCCCTCGCAAAATCCGTCTTTCGAGGGTGCTGATTTTCGTATCGAAAAACCGCTCATTTGACCATCTCCTTTCACCCCATTTTTCGATGTCCTTTGCCCGCTCAAATCCAATCCTCGTTCTTCTGGTCCACAAGACCCAGTCAATCATGCTGCGCCAGATCGCTTACCTCAAAGCCGAGAACTCCATCCTCCGCTCCAAGCTGCCCAAACATGTGCAAACCAGGCTGTTGCAGCATTATCACCAGAAGGCGGCTTGATGCTTGTCGGGCTCGCCGACAATGGCGAAATTTGCAATGTCCCCCGATGAACAACATTTTTGCCGTAAGAAGCCAGAATATCACCAGCATGTGTTTTCGAGGAATCCGACCAACTCGAGAATCGCTAATATCGCGCGGGAATTGGTTTGGGCCTGGCGTTCTAAAGATGGCTGGCGACGTTTAAGGCGGGCTCATCGGCGCTGAAAGTGAGCTCGGAAAGGGCAGCACCTTCTGGTTTGTGCTGGCTTGTTTGCCATTGACCCAAGGTCCCCTTGCTTCTAAGGTCAGGGCCAGCGCGCAGCCGTCACAGCTTTATTACAAGGGTTTTTTGGCCGAAAAACGGGGTCCACCGCACTGGTCGGAACGAAACAAATATGCAGCCCCTTTCTTTACGCTGGCGAACCTGGATGGCCAGACAAACGCATCCGCGCCCCCGTGCCGGCGAGCCGCCTTTGCGGGCGGAACTATTCAGCGTCGAACAACTCGCCCGCCATGCCCGTGCCCTCGCGGGGGATCACCGCATTGTCACTCAAACCGGGGCTAACCGCCTGTTGGCTCGATTGGGCGAAAACGAGCAGAACCTTCGGGCTTTCAATCGCGCGACCCGTGCGGTGGATAAAACCCGGCGCATCACTCCCGCCGCCGAGTGGCTGCTGGACAATTTTTATTTGATTGAAGAGCAGGTCCAGATGGCCCGGCGCCATCTGCCCCGTGGCTACAGCCAGGAACTGCCCCGCCTTTTGAGCGGGCCTTCCGTCGGCCTTCCGCGTGTTTACGATATCGTGCTCGAATTGATCTCGCACGTGGATGCCCAAATTGATGCGAGTCCGCTCACCGCTTTCGTCGCCGCTTATCAAACGGTGGATACGTTGAAGCTGGGCGAGTTGTGGGCCATCCCGATCATGTTGCGTCTGGGGTTGATTGAAAACCTTCATCGCGTGACCACCCGGCTGACCATCGCCCGGGAGGATTCCGATCTGGCGGATCTCTGGGTGGATCGCTTGCAGGCGGTGGCGGAAACGACCCCTTCTCAGCTCGTGGTGGTGGTCGCGGAAATGGCGACCTCCGAGCTTCCCGTTTCCAGTTCGTTCGTGGCGGAGTTTTGTCAACGATTGTCCCGACACAGTCCGGTGTTGCATCTCGCCCGCACCTGGCTTGAACAACGACTCGTTGAACAAGGGCTCTCGATCGAAGAGTTGGTTCATCAAGAGAGCCAAAATCAGGCAGCGGACCAGGTTTCCGTCAGCCACAGCATCGCCAGTCTCCGGTTTTTGAGCGCCATGGACTGGAAGGAGTTTGTGGAAACCCTGAGCAAGGTCGAGGAGACGTTGCGCGCCGATCCCGCGGACGCTTACAGCGAGATGGATTTTGCAACCCGCGACCGGTATCGCCATTCGGTGGAGTTCATGGCCCGACACAGCGGCCTGCCGGAAGCGGAAATCGCGCATCGAGCGATCCAACTGGCTGCGGAGAGCGCCCGCCACAAGGGGCGCGAAGATCGGACCGCCCATGTGGGCTTCTATCTCATTGACGAAGGCCAGTTCACGCTGGGGCGGGGGGCGAAGGTTCGCTGGCCGTGGCGAATGATGGTCGAGAGAGGCATCCATCGGTTTCCGCTGACGTTCTACACGGGCGGCATCGCGGCGCTCACTTTGCTTGCCACGTTCGGGTTCATCCAGCAGGCCCGGGCGCTCGAGGTGCATGGGTGGAATCTCCTTCTTTTTGCGCTCGCCGTCCTCGTTTGCGCCAGCCAACTGGCTGTGGCGTTGATGAACTGGCTCTCCACGCTGCTCGTGGCACCCCGTCGCCTTCCGCGTCTGGACTATTCCTCGGGCCTCGCCTCGGACTGCCGCACGATGGTCGTCGTTCCGACGATGCTCACGAGTTTGGAAGGCGTCGATCGCCTGATCGAGACCTTGGAGCTTCACCATCTCGCCAACCGCGACCAACTCCTTCACTTCGCGTTGCTGACGGATTTTCGGGACGCTCAGGAAGCGGTTCTTCCCGGTGATGAGGCGTTGCTTCAGCGCGCGCGGTCGGGAGTCGAAACGCTCAACGCCAAGTATTTGTCCGATGGCGAAGACTTGTTTTTCTTATTTCATCGCCCGCGCCGCTGGAACGGCGGCGAAAAGGTGTGGATGGGCTACGAACGCAAGCGGGGGAAACTGACGGAGTTCAACGCCCTGCTGCGGGGCGGTTCGAGCGAGTGCTTTTCGGAAATCGTGGGCGAGACGGCCATCCTGCAATCCATCAAGTATGTCATCACCCTGGACACGGATACCCAGATTCCGCGTGACGCCGCCCGTCAACTCATTGGCACGATGGCCCACCCCATCAACCGTCCGCGGTTCGATGCGGAGCGCGGGATCGTCACCGCGGGCTACGGCATTCTGCAACCGCGCGTGGGGGTAAGTCTGCCCAGCGCCCGACGTTCCTTGTTCGTTCGACTCTTTGGTGGCGACCCGGGCATCGATCCTTACACACGGGAGGTCTCCGACGTGTATCAGGATGTTTTTCATGAAGGCTCCTTCATTGGAAAAGGAATTTACGATGTGGATGCCTTCCAGCGGGCGATGGACGGGCGTTTCCCGGAGAATACCGTTCTCAGCCACGATTTGCTGGAAGCCTGTCACGTTCGCTCTGCCCTCGTGAGCGACATTGAGTTTTACGAAGATTACCCGTCCCGGTACAATGTGGACGTCAATCGGCGCCACCGCTGGATTCGTGGGGATTGGCAGATCGCGCAGTGGCTATTCCCGCGCGTTCCGGGGCCGGGTGCCGAACGCATTGGCAATCCGCTCTCGGCGCTTTCCCATTGGAAAATTTTCGACAACCTGAGGCGCAGTCTGGTCCCCGTCGCGATGACGCTTTTGATTGTTGGCAGTTGGCTGCTCGCCCCCGAACTCTGCGCCGTGGGATCGCTGCTGGTTGTTGCGATCGTCACGCTTCCCGGATTGCTGGCGGCGCTGGTTGGCGGGGTTCGCAAGCCGTCCGAGTTGCCGTGGGGTATGCATCTGAGCGGAACGATCGCTTCGTGCGGACGCCACCTTGGCCAGAGCTTTCTCACCCTGGCATTTCTGCCCTACGACGCTTTCATTAGCGCGGACGCCATCGGGCGGACCCTGGTGCGTTTGCTAGTGACGCGCAAACGACTACTGGAGTGGCAGACCTCGAGCGATTCCGAACGGACCACGCGCACCGATCTTGCCAGTGCGTATGCCACGATGTGGATCGCACCGTCGGTCGCCCTGCTCGGCGGGTTCCTGCTGGCGTCGCGCGTGCCTGTTCAATTTTTCATGGCGCTTCCCGGGCTTCTCGCATGGCTGGCGGCTCCATGGATCGCCTGGTGGATCAGCAAGCCCATTGCCTCCGCGACCCCGGATTTGACGGCGGATCAGCTGACCTTCCTTCGATGCACCGCCCGTAAGACTTGGTATTTTTTCGAGACCTTCGTGACTGCGGGGGAAAACTGGCTTCCCCCGGATAATTTCCAGGAAGTTCCCGCTCCGACCATTGCTTCGCGCACCTCGCCCACCAATCTTGGCCTGTCGTTGCTTGCCAATCTTGCGGCAGTAGATTTCGGGTATCTTTCCGTCGGCGGCTTGATCCAACGAACGCAGGACGCCCTCGCCACGATGCAGCGCCTCGAGCGGCATCGCGGGCACTTTTACAATTGGTATGAGACCCGCACGCTTCAGCCGCTCCTGCCGCTTTATGTATCGACGGTGGACAGCGGCAATCTTGCGGGGCATTTACTGACGCTCAGTTCCGGCCTGAGGGAACAAGCCGATCAGAAAGTATTTTCGCCACAAATCTTTGCCGGTCTGCGCGACACCGTGAGGGTTCTCACCGATTTGGTCGGTGAAAACGCAACGCTAGTCCAACTCGACGCAGAATTGAAAAAGGCGCCTTCGGATCTGCGCGCTGCGTTTGCCCTGCTCGATGCGACGACCCGCGAGGCGAGCGCGATGGCCGATGTGCTGCTGTACAAAGGGGAAGAGGTCAAGGGCTGGGCTCAGACCCTCGCGCTAAATTGCGAGCAGCACTTGCAAGAACTGGTTTTTCTCGCGCCGTGGCTGGCTTTGTCCGCCTGCGATTATGGCAATTCAGACAGGGGCTCTGCAACTGCCGCCATCCTTGAGGAGAAGCTTGTTTCGCTCGATCAGCCAGCAACGCTACGGGAAGTAGCGAAGTTCGACCAATCGCACTGTCCGCTGCTGGAAGCGGCAAACCTTGCTGAACTTTCGCGTTGTTTGCGGGAAGCCGCTGAGCACGCCCGTCAACACCTGCTGGCATTGGAAACCCTGGCGCAAAAAAGCGAGAAACTTGCCGCGATGGATTTCGGTTTCCTGTTCGACCCGGCAAAGGAGTTGTTTGCCATTGGGTTTAACGTCAGCGAACGCCGGCGCGACAACAGCTTCTACGATTTGCTGGCCTCGGAGGCGCGACTGTGCAGTTACGTCGCCATCGCTTCAGGGCAAGTGCCGCAAGACCACTGGTTCTCGATGGGCCGTTCGCTCGTAGCCTCTCGGGGCGAGCCTCTGCTGGTTTCCTGGAGCGGTTCGATGTTTGAATATCTGATGCCGATGCTGGTCATGCCCAGCTATGAAAAGACGTTGCTCGATCACACCTGTAAAGTGGCCGTGCAACAACAAATCGAATATGGGAAATCGCGCGGCGTGCCGTGGGGCATTTCCGAATCGGGCTACAATCTGACCGATGTTCACCTCAACTATCAATACCGCGCGTTTGGCGTTCCCGGCTTGGGATTGAAACGAGGCTTGGCGGAGGATTTGGTAATCGCTCCTTATGCCACTGTCATGGCGCTGATGGTTTCGCCCGTTGAGGCGTGTGAGAACCTGCAACGGCTCGCCACCGAAGGCCGCACTGGCACTTACGGTTTTTACGAAGCGGTGGATTACACGCCGACCCGCCTGCCGCTGGACGAAACGAGCGCGACGATCCAATCCTACATGGTGCATCATCAAGGGATGAGCTTGCTGGCTCTGCTCATGCTCTTGCGCGCGCACCCGATGCAGCGGCGCTTCATGGCCTGTCCCTTGCTTAAGGCGGCGGACTTGCTCTTGCATGAACGCGTGCCCAGGACCGCTGCGAGCGTGTTCGCCGAAGATTTGGGGCTTGAAACCTCCCCCACGCTTTCCGGCGAACGCGAGAGCGTGATGCGTGTGTTGACGAACCCCACCCCGCCGGCTCCCGAGGTTCATCTGTTATCCAACGGCCGCTACCATGCGGTTATCAGCAGCGCCGGCGGCGGCTACAGTCGTTGGCGGGACCTGGCCATCACCCGCTGGCGCGAGGACGCCACGCGCGATTGCTGGGGAACGTTTGTTTATCTCCGCGACATGGCGACGGGAGATTTCTGGTCGACGGCGCATCAACCCACCTTGCGCCCGACGAAAGGTTACCAGGCCATCTTCACGCAGGGGCGCGCGGAGTTTCGCCAGCGTCATGCCGGCCTCGAAATCCACACCGAGATCAGCGTTTCCCCGGAAGACGACGTGGAACTGCGGCGCATCACGATCACCAATCGCTCCCCGGTGGTGCGCGTCATTGAATTAACGAGCTACGCGGAAGTGGTGCTCGCCGTTCCGGCTGCGGATGCAGCGCATCCGGCTTTCAGCAATCTCTTCGTTCAAACCGAATTTGCGCGGGCCTCTTCCGCAATTCTTTGCACCCGCAGGGCCCGGTCCCAGAACGAGACCCCGCCGTGGCTGCTACACCTGATGGTGGGGCAAGGCGGCGGGCAGGGAGAAATCTCCTGTGAAACCGATCGCTCCCGATTTGTCGGGCGCGGCGGAACGCTGGTCAATCCTGCCGCGATGCAGAGCCTCTTACCCTTGTCCAACACTGTCGGCCCGGTCCTCGATCCGATCGTTTCGTTGCGGCGCACCGTCTCTTTGCCACCCAATGAAACCGCCGTCATCGACCTGGTGTTTGGGGTGACGGAAAGCCGGGAAGCCGCGCTGGCCCATGTGGAGAAATATCAAAGCCCCCGCATGGCTGACCGCGCCTTCGATCTGGCGTGGACTCACAGCCAGGTCACCCTGCGTCACCTCAACGCCACGGAGGCCGAGGCCAAGCTTTACGGGCGATTGGCTGGAGCATTGATCTATGCCGACCCCGCCCGTCGCGCCAACGCGAACGTGCTGCGGATCAATCGCCGCGGTCAAAGCGGCCTTTGGAGTTACGGCATTTCGGGCGATGTCCCGATTGTGCTGCTGCGCGTCAGCAATCCGGAAAAGGTGGAGATCGTTCAGCAAGTGATCCAGGCGCACTCTTACTGGCGCATGAAGGGGCTGACAGTTGACCTGGTGATCTTGAACGAGGACGTTTCAGTTTACCGCCAGTCCTTGCACGAACAGATCACGAGCGTCATTGCATCGGGAATTGAAGCTCAGATGCTCGATAAGCCCGGAGGCATCTTCGTTCGGCGCCTCGAACAGATTCCCAATGACGATCGCGTGCTGCTGCAATCGGTGGCGCGGATCGTTCTGGATGACGAGAAGGGAACGTTGTCTGAGCAACTCGAACATCGAAGCGTTCTGGAATCCTCTGTTCCCGCCCTGGTGCCAACGCGTTCCGCCTCTGCGGGTTGGGCCTCGCCGATTTCTCAACGCGAATTGATTTTCCCCAACGGTTATGGCGGCTTCACGCGCGACGGCCATGAGTACGTCATCACCCTTCAGCCGGGGCAGGTAACTCCTGCACCATGGGTCAACGTGCTGGCTAATCCCTTCTTCGGAACCGTCGTTTCCGAGAGCGGCTCCGCGTACACATGGGTTGAAAACGCTCATGAATTCCGTCTGACGCCCTGGAGCAATGATCCCGTTCAGGACACCTCGGGCGAAGCTTTCTACATCCGCGATGAACAGACCGGGCAGTTCTGGTCGCCGACGCCCGCGCCCGCCCGCGGCGCGACGCCTTACGTCGTTCGCCACGGCTTTGGTTACACTGTGTTCGAGCATCAGGAGAACGGCATTGCCTCCGAGTTATGGATCTATGTGGCCATCGATGCGCCGGTGAAATTCGCCGTGCTGAAACTGCGCAATGTCTCGGGACAGTCCCGCCGCTTGTCGGTCACCGGCTACTGGGAATGGGTATTGGGCGACTTGCGCCATAACAGCTTGCTTCACGTGCAGACCGAAGTGGACCTAAAGAGCGGCGCGTTGTTAGCCCGCAACTATTACAACACTGAATTCCCCGATCGCATCGCGTTCATCGATGTCGCCGACGGGACCCGAAGCCTTACCGGGGATCGCAAGGAATTTCTGGGCAGGAACGGCAGCGTGTCGCAGCCGGCGGCTTTGAAACGCGCGCGTCTTTCCGGCAAAGTCGGAGCGGGGTTGGACCCTTGTGGTGCGGTGCAGGTCGCCTTCGATCTGGCGGATGGGCAGGAGCGGGAAACGAGCTTCCGCCTCGGAGTCGGGCGCAACCCGGCCGACGTGCAGAACCTCATTCAACGCTTTCGCCCCGCGGATGCCAGCCGCATCGCGCTTGAGGGAGTCTGGGCCTATTGGAATCGCGCTCTCGGTGCGGTGAACGTGGATACACCGGATCCCGCCGTGAACGTCATGGCGAACGGCTGGCTGTTGTATCAAACCCTGAGCAGCCGGCTCTGGGGCCGGACCGGCTTCTATCAATCCGGAGGCGCCTATGGCTTCCGCGATCAATTGCAGGACGTGATGGCGCTCGTGCATGCCGAACCGGCCCTCACTCGTGCGCATTTGCTTCGTGCCGCCGCGCACCAATTCCGCGAAGGCGATGTGCAGCATTGGTGGCATCCGCCGGTGGGGCGCGGCGTGCGCACGCATTTTTCCGATGATTACCTGTGGTTGCCTTACGCCACCTGTCGTTACGTCGCCTGCCTGGCTGATATTGGGGTGCTTGAAGAGAAGATTCAATTTTTGGAAGGCCGCCCGGTCAAGCCGGAGGAGGAGGCCTATTACGATCTCCCAAATCGCTCCGAAGAGTCCGCCACGCTTTACGAACATTGCGTGCGCGCCATTGAAAATGGGCTAAGATTCGGCGAACACGGCCTGCCCCTGATCGGTTGCGGAGACTGGAACGATGGCATGAACCGGGTGGGTCACCAGGGGCTCGGTGAAAGCGTCTGGTTGGCATTCTTCCTGTACGACGTCCTCACGCAGTTTTCCCAGCTCGCGCAGGCGCACAACGATCCCGCCTTCGCTGAACGCTGCCTCGATCAGGCGCGGCAACTGCAACAAAACATCGAGCAACATGCCTGGGACGGCCAATGGTATCGCCGCGCCAGTTTCGACAACGGCGAAACGCTCGGCTCCCACACCAATCAGGAATGTCAGATCGACTCCCTTCCTCAAAGCTGGTCGGTGATCAGTGCCGCGGGCAAGCCCGCTCGCTCGCGTCAGGCCATGGAATCCGTGGACCGGCGCCTCGTTCGCCGCGATGCCGGGCTGATTCAACTCTTCGACCCGCCCTTCGACAAATCGCCGCTCGATCCGGGTTACATCAAGGGGTACATCCCCGGCGTGCGCGAAAACGGCGGCCAGTATACCCATGGTGCGATCTGGGCCGCGATGGCCTTTGCGCTCACGGGAGAGAACGAACGCGCGTGGGAACTCTTCGCGATGCTCAATCCCGTTCACCATGGCGGAACCCCCGAGCGCATCGCCACCTACAAAGTCGAGCCTTACGTCCTTGCGGCGGATGTCTATGCAGTCCCGCCGCACACCGGTCGGGGCGGATGGACTTGGTACACCGGTTCAGCCGCGTGGATGTATCGGCTGCTCGTCGAAACCCTCTTGGGCGTGAATCTGGAGGGCGATCACCTGCGGCTGATCCCGCGCCTGCCAAAGAGTTGGCCCAGCTTCAAAATCCACTATCGTTACCGGCAAACCGTCTATCACATTGCGATCACCCGGCTCACCGCCGAGTCCGAGGAAACAAACCAGTGCTGGCTCGATGGGGAAGCGCTTTCCGGGCCAACCATCCCCCTTCGGGACGATCAGCAGGAGCACGCCGTGGAGATGAGGATTCACGACTGAGATTGGGAACCACCACGCATCCGCTGGTGGAAATTGTCTGCACGACGGTTTCGAAAGTCGCCTACACCTTTCCCAGAAACTTCAGCACGGCCACAACGCCGGCCACAATCCCCGGCAGGGCCGTCCCTCCCCTTGGTGAACTCTCCTCGAAATTCAAATAGAGATTACAGTTTTTGCAAGTCACTGATTCTCAGACTTTTCCGACTTTTCGAAAAAAACATGGTCCAGGTGTGCCAGACTTCGAAATCGGTCGTTTGGTTTACAGTCTGAGGCCTTCGGGGCGCTTCTAGAACACCGTCCGTCCGCACCAGGGGCTTGGGAACAAGATGATCGGCGTGAGTCCCATGCCGGGTAGCGGACCGTCAGCCCCGGCGGAAGTCGAGTGCGAATCCCGACTGGGTGGGCTCCCTCGGCATTATCACCCGAAGGCGGTATGATACCGGAACGGACCTTCGGAACCTGCCTGCTTGCAAGCGCCACAGGCCGAGGGAGTTTCGATGGAACGGAATTTTTGCAGATTACGCTCATGGACCGAGCCGAATTCGGTAGAAACGTCGGGGGACCGCTGGGCTCATCGTGTCGGATAAGATGATCGCTGCGTTATCGCCGTTTTGGATTGGCCCCAAGTCCGTCCAGCTGTCTGGTTTGAGTGTGTCGGAGCGCTGCAACTGAAAAGTCCGGCCTGCCACGGGCGAACGCACGGTAATATTGAAAAGGCTGCCGGAGGTCGCCGCCGATACGTCTCTCAACTCGGCCGCGCTGACGGCGGGCACGATCACTTTTACCTGGAAGCTCCCGGATCCGACATTTCCTGCCGCATCGCTTCCGGTAACCGTCACCTGGGTTGTCCCGATGGGGAAAAGGAAACCGGAGGGGGGATTGGCTACCACTGGCACCGAGCCGCTAACAGCATCGCTTCCCGAGACGGCGAACGTCACGATCGAACCCGCTGCCGATGTGGGGCTCACGGTGATCGACGGCGGGACGATCATCGTTGGCGGGGTTGTATCCCTCACCGTGATGTTGAAGGAAGCGGTGGCGGTGAAGCCGGCGGAACTCTCCGCGACGACGTTCACCGGCGTGGTTCCAAGCGGGAACAGTGATCCGGTCCCTGGCCACGTGGTCGCGGTCACCGTGCCGTCGAGAGCGTCGCTGCCTGAAACGGCAAAGTTTGCGGTCGCTCCGTTGGGTCCGGTCGCTTCCAACGTCATGGCCGGAAGATTGGCAATGGTCAGGCCCGAGGTGTCGATCCCGAACCACTTGTTCATCAGATACGCTTCCGTCGCCTTCCGTTCACTGTCGGTGAGGACACGGTCGTAGATCAGCATCTCGGCGAGTTGCTGGCCGCCCGTGCGGTAGGTCCGGTCCCTGGCTAAAAGGCTGGCGGTGACGCCATTGGTGGATGAGATGCTTGCCAGCCAGTAACCGGTGGGCATTGCCGTGGTGGTGCCATTGATGGGAGACGCGCCACCATTCAGGTAAATGGTACCGCTCTTGAGAAAGTTCGATGCATACGTTGAATGCAAAAGCGCGCAGGTGCCGCTCACACAGTTTCCGGAGTTGTCGAAGGCTCGGTGGAACGAGTAGGATCCGCTATCGCCAAGAACAAAGTTGCCCCCCTTCATGACGACGAATACGGATCGAATCGTGGTGAATTGAAGATCGTTCCCCGTGCTGTCTTTGAACTGCATCCACTGCCCGGTCGTGCCGGAGACAAACGGACCAAAATCGACAACCTGCCGCCCGAGCGTTCCGTCGAGAGAAACCGCGGGTTGATTGCTCGTGCTGGTCTGGACGACGTAGTTCGTGCCGCCATCCGCGTCATTCCAGCGGCTGACCCGACTGTTGGAGTCGGTGATCAGTGTGAGAGCCGCCGACGCGTCGAGGTGCAGCTTGAGGTTGGCGCCCTGCACCGGCGCCTGGATATTTGGGGGCGCGAGTAGTGAAGCCGTGGAGTCAAATAGCCCAAATTCAGCCAGCTGAATGCTATCGGTGTAGGAGTCCAGAATCCATACCCTGACCTGGTCGGATTGGATTCTCGCGGTCTTGATGTCCAAACAATCGGCCGTTCCGCTATTGATCGCGGAAACGTAGTTAATTTGGTCCGAATAGGGAGCCGTATCGCTGATGGGCAGTGAAACCCATGAGGATCCGTTCCACCAGATGGTGGCGTTGTTCGAATCCTTTGCCTCAATTCGGACGTTCTTCAGATATTTTCCCTGGCCCGAGGCCGCCACGATGAGGAAACGGTCGAAATACCGCCCCTCGAAAAGCGGCACGGAAAAGTTAGCCAACTGATTCGTCGGCGGCCCGTTCTGCGACAGGGACGCATCCCAAATCGAATAGTCATCTTCAACCCCATCCGTGAGCGCGTTCGCATTGAAAGTGCTTCTTGCCGCGTTCCCGGAAACGGTGACCGGTTTGTTCAATGCGATGCTGCCCAACGTATCCCCACGATACGCCGATATTCTTGTGATCCCATTGATGTGCCCGCCGTAGTAGGTGTCAAGAACCCAGACCCGAATCTTTGACGTGGTGACGTACTGGTCGAACTGAAAAATGGTGGACGTCTGGGAACCCGCTGTTGCGGTAATGTAGTTTTCCTGGACGCTCAGTGGAGCCGTATCGATTCCCGCCGGCAGAGAGGCGAAATGATTCCCTGTCCAATATTTGTAAGCCCCTGTATTCTCGTCGAAGACCTCGACCCGTATGTTTTTAATATACCAGGTCCACCCCCCTTGAATGCCGACCTCCACCTGGCTGATGGTTTGCTGCGAGGGGAAGGTGACCACGACATTGGCGGTATTGCTCACGGTCGTGCTCCAGACGCCGTTCGTATCGTCTCCATCCGTGAGCGTGACCGCGCTGCCGGTTCCGCTGTTTGCCGTTGCCAGGGCGTTCAGGGCCAGGTCGATAGCCGGCCTTGGCGGTATCCTGTCGAGTTGTTCATGCGTGCTTGGCGCCGGCATCGGATTGCCGGACCCGATCTGGTCAAACGGAATCTGCTGAAACCCGGGCAGCAGCGAAAAAATCGGCGAGTTTGAGCTCAGGGCAAAATCGTTATGGGTCGAATCGACAAACCCGGCGTCAGCAATGGAGTTGAGCCGTATACTGTTCTGTATCGTTCGCTGATACAGGATCACGTTGGAGTCGAAGCTGTCGGCATTTGTGTTAATAGAAACATTGTTTTGTGCCTGATTGTATTTCGGCACACCAATACCATCTGTGCTGATGTTGAAAATGTTTCCCGTGTTGTAGGGCGGCCGGTTATAGGCAAGATTCGGGGTGGTTCCTCCGCTCATGACATATTTGATGTAATCTGGCATGCAATACGTTTCCGCGGAATCCGACCCGGTGTGCATGTCGATGGAGTAGGTTCTATTGCCCGCCCGGTCATTGATGAAGATATTGTTTTCCGCTGTTCCGTTTCGCCCTCCATTTTGACTTAATAGCTTTCCGGTGTTCTTTACGACGTTTCCAAAGGCAATGCCATTCGAGCTGTGGACATCCAGATAAATTGCATCCACGTTCCAGGGGCCGCCGTTATCGTGGATGTAGTTGTAACGAAAATACTGGCAACCGTTATATTCTCCATTGCCATAAATGGGCCCGGCATCGTTCACATACATGCAGGCCTTGTAAATGTCATTATACTCAACGTAAAGGTCGCCGGCTCCAATAAACAGGATTGCATTGAATATGACGTCATGAATGCTATTGTAGCGAATGTAAACCCCCACGGAATTACCAATGTAAATACCTGCGCTCTCAACCTGTTGACTGAGCCTTCCGCTGCGAAAAATGTTATTGTACGTGATCGCTTGATTGCCTCCCGCCAGCGTCATGAAATCTCCGGAGTTGATGACGGCTACGCCATCAGTCCCCGCATCGCTGATGGTGCATGCCGTGACAAGATTGTTGCTTCCTCCCACCATATCAACGCCTCGGAGCGCGATATTTTTGATATTGCATGAAACGATGCTGCAGTTTGTGGCCGAATTGAGGTCAATCGCATCGTAGCAGCCCGCTTCGACCTGAATGTTTTGGAGGGTCACATACGCGGCGTTGGTGAACGAGACAATCGGCTTTTGAAGCGTCGAAACAAGCAATTCCGAAGTGGCCAGGTTCACGCCATCAGGCGGATAGAGGTAAAGCATCCCCCCGGTTCGGTCGAGGTAGTATTCGCCCTGCGAATCGAGTTCTCTTGGTAAATTGAAGAGATAGTAAGGGTCACCCTGGTTGATCGCATTTGGCGCCGCCTGCGCCATGGTGATCTGCTTGGTGGCGGAGTTGATCCCGCTGATTGCTTGCGTAGAGCCATACCAGAGCCAATTGAAGCATGAGAATACATAACCGCCCGTGCTTCCGACGTTAATTGAGGGCTCATCCTCCGTGTATTGGAAGAGCGTCGCGGTCGTGCTGGAAGCCGCGACTTGTGCGAATCCATTGTTTGGCCATCTTGCCAACGTACAAGGAGCGCCGTTAAGGAAAATTTCGGACTGTGCAAAATTGTCCCTGGTGTCCCTGGAGGATACCCGGGTCAAGCCCAACAGTGAGGTGATGCCTTGGGCCGCCAGATTGATCTGGTAGATGTGCGGCTTTGCCTCGCTTTTGAAAATCGTATTGGTCGTTTGGACGGCGCTCGACGTGTTGACCATGACGCCGCCGATAAACCGGACCGTTTGGTTGTTGTAGGCTGTGTAAACGACGGGAGCGGCGGCCGTCCCGGAATGATTGCTGTCGATGAGTAATGTATCTGTAAAAAAATAGTTTCCGCCGAGAATCTCGATCGTTACGGGAGTCGATTTATTGAGTCCGTTGGTGTAGATTTGATCTCGCGCCTTCTGGACGGTCTTCCAGGGATTTGCCAACGAACCGACGCCTGTCGTATCGTTGCCGGTTGTGGATATGTAAAACTCCACGGGGGTGGCGGCGCGTGCAAGGTGAAGGAATAGGAAGAGGACAAACGCGAATGCGGTTGGCAGGCGGCCGCAGTGGAAAAGTTTTGAGATTGCTACGGACCCGCCCGGGCGCGGGACGGCAATATCGGGATAGGGTGGATTGCGCATAGGTCGAGTGGGGGTTCTGATTTCGAGGCGGAGCACGTTTTCGGGCCAAGAGTCGCTAGAGGGTGTCATGCATTTTTCAGGGCGCACGCGCTTCATTTTGTCTCGGATCCTCCTTGGCAGGGCCAACGGCCCGACCCCATACCAGCCTGGGGCAACGCCCCAGGTTGCGCGAATGCCGCCATCAGGGCTGAAAGCCCGTTCCATATCCCACGCGTTATGGAGCGCACCTTCAGTGCTAATCGCTTCTGGCTCAGAGACCTAGGGCGGTGCCCCACTGCCATTAAGTTAAGGAATTCGCGGTCTCGTTCCCAGGCTCCAGCCTGGGAACGCGCCTGTCTTGGAGGCTCCAGCCTCCCGTTCCTCTCCGGTGCGCTGTGCTTTTGGAGGTCCGGCAGGAGGCTGGAGCCTCCGGGAATACTGCATTCCCAGGCAGGAGCCTGGGAACGAGCGCGCGTTACTAGAGCCTCCAAGCTTAACTTAATGGCAGTGGGGCAACGCCCTAGGTCTCTGGACCGCAAGGCATTAGCGCTGAAGGCGCGTTCCATAGCTTCCGACGGCATGGAACGCGCTTTCAGCGCTGATCGCTCAACGCCGAAAGTCCTAGGCCGCTGGCCTAGGCTAGTATGGGGCCGGGCCGTTGGCCCTAAACGGCCTGCGCAAGCGCTTTGAAAAGATGTGGGTAATGGAAAGAGAGGACTGCCGCAGTCCAAGACGCTGGCGCGAACCTTGAAAGCTCCACGGCGCTTCAAACACGCTACCCGGCATGCGACAAAATTCGTGGAACCGCACACTAGGCTGTTACCGTGGAGCCGCCGCAGTCCCCTAAACTCTGCGGCGGCTCCTTTCTGATTACGTGTCCCCCCAAGACGCCCCCCAGCGTCAGAACACGCAATTCTCCCCAAATTGTGGTTGCGCATAAGGCTCACAGGCGGGACGCCTGTGTCACTTTCGCTTTGCGGCGGCGGAAGCCGAGCATTCCCAGCGCACCCGTCAGCAGCAGGCCCAGCGAACCGGGTTCCGGGACCGCTTCAGGCGAAACCTGTTCGGCTGCCGGCGCGCTCCCGACCGCGGTTTGGCCGGCGGCGGCCAGCATTGAGGTGCTCGCCCCGGTTACATTATCGGCGTTCAGCAGCGCGGGCGCCGCAGTTGACGGCGCGGCGCTGTTTGTCGGCGCAAGCCCCGAGGTGAAGCCGGTCATTGTTAGCGAGGAGATGTTGAGCACGCGGTAGTTGCTGCCGCTGTGCGCCGCCACCGAAACAGTCGCTCCCGAAGCGACGCTTACCGCCCCGATCGAGTCGGACTGCGTCAGTTGCGTGATGCCGCTGTTCGCGTTGAGCCCTGCCATTGCCAGCGAGCCGCTGAGGATGAGCGTTCCCGCCCCGGAATTAGTCAGCGCCACAGCACCGGTTCCGTTGACAATGCTGCCGGCATAGGTTGAGGTGCCGCTGGCCACGCTCGTTATCAGCGTGCCAGTTCCGCTCGCCATGTTGGTGACTATGCCGCCGGAGCCGCTGAGAGCTGCGACGCTCACGCTGTTACCGGCAAGATCCAGTTTGCCGCTATTAACGGTCAGGTTGCCCGTGCCGAGCGCGTTGGCGTTGCCCACTTGCAGCGTGCCGCTGCTCACCGTCGTGCCGCCGCCATAGCTGTTGCTGCCAGAGAGAACGGCCAGACCTTTGATCAGCGAAACGGATCCCGCTTGGATCGCCCCGCCCGAACCCTCATTGAACACAGCGGCGGTATTGTTGACGGTGACGCTGGTTGGACCGTTGATCGTGCCTGTCAGGGAGACCGTGCCGGCCCCTGTCTGCTGAAACGCTCCATTATAGCTGCTGAGTCCGGATAACGTGACAGTGCCGGTGTTGGCGACCGTCAAGCCTTGGGTAGCTCCCGTGCTGCTGCCGTTTGTCACCGCCCCCGTAATGGTCACGTTGCCGCTGCCCGCGATTGTCTGTGTGCGCGCCGTTGTCCCGGAGTTCTCCAAGGCGATACCCCCAAGGCTCAGGGTGTT
>Ga0316222_1000109_pt1 | contig 130937 bp, 126 predicted proteins | sample TBH18011metaG_FD_206008 | JGI IMG/M metagenome (GOLD analysis project Ga0316222, IMG submission 206008) | Freshwater microbial communities from Trout Bog Lake, Wisconsin, USA - TBH18011 | ecosystem: Environmental > Aquatic > Freshwater > Lake > Hypolimnion/Profundal zone | place: USA...
GCCGATGGAACGTTGACTTGCCCGCCACCGGTGGAAGTCTGCTTGGTAAAGACCAACTGCGTGCCGATATCACCATGCAAGCGCCCGGAATTCAGAGTTAGTTTGGCGCGTGCCGTGACGAAATCTTCGGTAATCTTCCATTGCTTGGCCACCGAGTTGTTATCGGTAAACGGCACGATGTTGTAATAATTATTGAGAACGCTGTCGATATTATATGCGGCAAGCGGACCAAGGCCGGCAAAGCCGAGGTTGGTCTGCCCAACAAAATCCGCAGCTGCGATAGTCGTCGGCGCGCGGTTGTTCAGTAGATACAGATTGTCTTCAACGATGGTCTTTTGCTTATCGTGATGCTCATAGTTCACGCCAAAATCAAAATTCTGAAAGAGTCCTGAATTTACATCATAACGCCCACCCAGATCGGCGGTATAGACCTTATCCTTGATGTCATAGTTGTGGATGGTGCCGTCCTGACCCCAGCCACCCCAAGCAGACGTACCCGGATCGCCAAGCCCGATTTGGCTGGCATTGGCGTAATTCAGCCCCGTGCTGAACTGCGGGAAACTGCTGCCATCAAAGGGTACATTGAAGCCAAGCGTGTCAGTCTGATTAAAAGGCGTGGCGCTGCCAGTGGGGTTAAGGTAGCCCGCCTGCGTTTGGATTTGGGTCTGCTTATCGTGATCTTGCGAATAGCTCAGGTCCAGAGCGAATTTGACGCGGCTTGACGGTGCGTATTCCAGCTTGTCTCCAATGGCGAACAGCCATTCCTTTTCGGGGTTGGAGTTCTGCAGAAGATCGGCGTTCCAATTGTTCAGCGTACCCGATTGCGCCACCGCCGTGCCTCCGACCGTCGCCGTGGTAACGCCGGTGTAATTGGCGTTGGCGTTGGCGCTGGGGTTGGCGAAACCTTCGATCGTCCGCGAGGTCTCCTGCTGGTAGAATTGCGAATACATCAAATCCAGCGTGTTGTGGATTTTGTCGTCTGGCTTCCATTCCAGCGTGCTGGCAACGCCATCGCGCACCAAGCGTCGCGAAGTTGCCGTTGCCTCAAAGCCCTCAACGAATTGATCGCTGGCCGCCGCCGCCGGGGTGACATTGCCGGGATTGGAGCCGTAGTACCAATCCTTGGTGTGCTGAATGGCTTCAGGCGAATCCATATGCGCGTAACCGATCGAAAAGCCGATCGTATCGTCTGCAAATTTATGGATATAGGTGGCGTTGGCGTTAAAACCCTTGTTCGAAACATCGGGGTTTACATGGCCTAGCGAATTGACCATCCCCTTGACGTTAAACGCAAAGGTGTTTTTACTTTCCAGTGGATGCACCGTTTTCAGATCGATCGTGCCGGCCAAACCCATACCCGCAAGATCGAGGTTGGGGGTTTTATAGACGTCAACACCCGCCAGCAATTCCGCAGGGAATTGATCGAACGATACGGCGCGGCTAAACCGAGCACTGGCAATCGGGCGATCATTCAAGAACGACGCCGTATAATCAGGGCCGAATCCGCGAAGCGTAGCAAGCTGGGCGCGGCCATCAACTCGCTGCAAGGCAAGGCCAGGCAATTGCGCCATCGAATCTGCAATAGAGACGGCCGGCAATTTGCCAATATCTTCGGCCGTGATCGATTCAATGATCGAAAGGCTATTCTTCTTCTTGTCGATCGATTCCGCAAGACCGTGCCGGATACCAGTAACAATGATGGTATCCGCGGACAAAGCGTTATCCGCAGCCTGTGATGGCACAGGCGCCTGTTGCGCGAGAGCGGCGCCCGGAAAGCTGGCCAGTAAAGCCAAAGTTGATACACTGGCCAGACCAGAGAGTCCGACTTTGCGAACTGCAGTTGCAGGAATCTTATTGTCGGTGCTCCCCTGATCTGGATCTCCGTGCAATTCGCCCGAGCAAATTTTGCTAATGTACTGTGTAACCACGTAAAACTCCCCTCTCCACACTTAATTTTTTATAATCACCCACCGGATTGGCACAGGCCATCCCGCTAGCCGCCGCACTGTACGCTCTCGATTCCAAGCTGCTTGCAGGTATCAAGTGTGACACAGGTTCGTGGTAGCGCTTCCACGCAAAGAGCCTAAATTAACATTCATGTCAAGGGGCGTGTTGAAAAGAGGCGAGAACGGCTAAAATTTCCCAATCGCACAAAATGCTCAACGTAGGCTATGACGCGGCCCGCAGCCTGACATCTTTGGTGCAGCATCTTATTGCAAACCCGCATGGGGCATCGAAGAGCTCTACCGGTCCCGTGCTTTCAGCCAGCTCTATCTGTCCCACAATTCACACCCTCAGCAATCAAGGAGGGCGTTCTGGTCGTTGAACTACAGCTTGTGGTTTCAGCTCTCGCTGCGCCGCGTACGCAGGCGGCGAGACCCAGGCGATGGCGTGGTATCGTTCGCAGCCCATTACCGCCCTTGATGGTCGGGCGCCCGAAGACTTGGTCAAGGCCGGCGAGGCAGGTGGGCGAAGCAAAAGAAAACCGAAACAACTGCGGGCGTCAACAAGGCAATAGTGGACAGGCCAACAGCCATGTTATTTTACGGAAAAGCATTGTTAAATCCCTCATGCAACTAAACAGATTTGTGGAAAATCAGGCCGGGGCAACCCCGACCCAGCCGGCAAGCTTTGGCAGCCGCGGGAAAAGCAGCCGGTCGAGCAGCAACAGAATGACCAGCGATGCGGTGAACAGCGGTAGCCAGATCAGCAGGAAGACGAGCAATGCCCAGGCGACGACACCCTTTAGCCGCCCCGGTTTCGCCAAGATCGGCGGCGCGCCAAGTTGGCCGTCGGGCTTGCGGCGCCACCACATGACGGTGCCGCTGACCACCAGCGTGACCAGCATTGCCGCCGTTGCCAACCCGATTAGCTGGTTGATGAGGCCGAATAATTGTCCTTCGTGCCAGGCCACGCCATAGGCGATCACCTTGTCGATCGGGTGGCGTGTGGCAAAATCCTCGCGGGATTTGAGCAGACCTGTCTGTCCATCATAGCGCAATGTGACCCGCAGTGGTCGGTTCTGGGAATCGGACTTGACGATCCAAACCCCGGTGGCTTTGCCTTGTCCGCTTTCACCGGCTGCCGCACCAGGTGGGACCACCATCGCCGGGAAGGCCAGATGTTCGGAGCGAGCGTGAGCAACCATTTCGTCGAAAAGCGCCGAATTGAAGGCCGTCATCGCAGGGTGATGGTGCATCGCGGCCATTCCCGGCATGGCTGCCATGGGACCCATGCCGGTCATTGCCGCACCGCGGTCAGGCGACGAGTTGCTTCAGCTTGGCGAGCGAGGCATCGTCGCTTTCGTCATGGTCAAGCAGCGTCTGGAACTGGCCGTTGGCGCCCATCAGATAGACGCCGGTGCTGTGGTCGATGGTGTAGTCGCCGCCCGGTTGCGGCACTTTGGCGACATAGACGCCATAGGCCTTCTCGATGGCGGCAAGCTGGGCATCGGTGCCCGTCAGCCCGATGATCGGCGTGCCGAACAGCGTGACATACGCTAGCATTCGGGCCAGAAGTCTGGCCAGCAGTCTGAAGCGCAGCAGGCTTGTCGCTGCTGCCAAGATAGACGCGGCGGCGGCGGCCCACGGGGACGCGCGAAGAGCGTTCGCCAGCCTTGAGCAGGAAGGTGACAGCGCAGTCGACGCAGCGACTGACGCGGATCATGCCCGCGCGGAACTGGCCGTTCTCTCCGAGCAGTACATCCTGAAGCGAACCGAGGCGGTGACGCTGCGCTGGGCCATCGAGCAATACCGCGAACGCCATCAGGATCCGATGCTGCTGCGTGCCTCGGAACTGTTCTCCACGCTTACGATCGGACGCTACGCGGCGCTACGGATCGACAACGACGCTAGCACGCCGCGGCTGCTTGGGATTCGGGACGACGGCAGGACGGTGGTCGAAGTCGGCGCCATGAGCGAGGGCACAACGGATCAGCTTTTCCTAGCGTTACGCCTTGCTGCCGTCGAGCAGTCTGTCGCTTCCGGCATCCGCCTGCCTTTCCTCGCCGATGACCTCTTCGTCAACTTCGACGACGAGCGATCGGAGGCTGGGTTCCGGGTCCTCGCGGAACTGGCCAGGTCCACCCAGGTCCTATTCTTCACCCACCATCCCCACCTCGCGTCGATCGCACGTTCGGTCGTCGGGGCCGACGTCCACTCGGAGTGCTCGCTGGCCTGAGACCGGTGCCGCCCGAATTGCTTCCGGTGTTCAAGCCGAACTGGCTGGCCGTCAGTGAATTGATGGAGCGGCTTGGTTTCGTGGATGCGACCACGCTCATACCCTTTGTTGAGCCCGCTTGCTATTCGTGCAAAAGATGGCTGTGGTGCGGTTAAGCAGGGTGGGGAAATGGCCACCCGCAGGCGTTTTGCTGGCGGCATCGCCAGCGGCATCGACACCGGGCGATCCGGCGCGCAATTGGCCGATGCACAAGGCCAGTTGGCCGAAGTTCGGGGCGCCCGCGCGCTGCTGGAGCACGCTATCGCCAGCCTCGTCGGCGTCCCGGCCTCCAGCATGAGCATTGCCCCCTCTTCGGCGGCGCTGTCTTTGCCTACCGTGCCCTTGGGTCTGCCTTCAACATTGCTGCAACGCCGGCCAGATGTGGCGGCGGCAGAGCGGCGGGTGTTTGCTGCGAACAGGAACATTGGTGTGGCACGCGCCGCCTTCTTTCCGTCGCTGACGCTGGGCGGGGGGGGCGGTTTCCAAAGCACCGCGCTGGCCGGGCTGATATCCGCGCCCAACCTGTTCTGGACGGTAGGTCCGAATCTTGCGACAACCCTATTCGATGGCGGTCGCCGCCATGCCCAAGTTGCGGCGGCCCGTGCGGAGTGGGCCGCCGCATCCAGCCATTACCGAGAGGTGGCACTGGCGGCCTTTCAACAGACCGAGGACGGCCTGTCCGAACTGCACAATCTGGGCGACGAGGCCGCCGCCGAGGACCGCGCCGCAGCCCAAGCGACCATTGCCGAGCGCGCCGCAACCACCCGCTATGTCAAAGGCGTATCGGATTATCTGGAGGTGGTGACGGCGCAAACCACTGCGCTGGCAGCTCGCCGGCGCGCCGTGCAAGTGTCAACTTTGCGGATGCAGGCTGCGGTTGAACTTGCGCGTGCCTTGGGGGGAGGGTGGTCACAGCATGGCGTAGGATTTGAGCCGGTTGGTTGAAATTGACAGAACCTGTGCGGCCGGACGCCGCATCTCCCGGCCTGCGCGTCAAATACCGTGATACTGCACCCCATGCGAAGAAAGTTCGCGCCTGGAAGCCGGCTCAGGCAATGGCCTTGGCACGGGCTTTGGCAGTATCGGCATTTACGTGGCAGGAGTGTCGTCCGCGATCCTCCCTTCAATCCGATCGCGCCAATGCCATTTCCTTCTTCGTTTTCACGACTTCTTCGGCATGTTAGCCGATGAGTTCGGCGAGGTGCGCGAAGCCAGCGGTGACGGCCTTGCCGTCCTTGCGGGCCAGCACCATACCGGCGCGGGCATCGTCCAGCTTGGAAATGGCGACCACCTCGCCAGGGCAGGCGCTGGCTTGTTTGGCTGCCTTGTCACCCTGCAAGGCGAAAAGGGCGCCGCAGCGGGCGAGATCATCATCGCCCACCAGATCATCACCTTCGCGGAGCAATGTGCCGAAAACCCGAGCATAGGCGAGCCTGCCGACTGCGCCGCCATGGGCAATCTTGAAGATGTAAACGCCGTCTTTCGTGCCGATGCGGGCGGCGGCGCCTTGGGGGCCAGGGGCCTCGTGACGCAGCAGTTTCAGCATGCGATGGACGCCGCCGCCAGTGAGCGCGGATGTCAGGACCACCGGCACCACCCGGCTGTGAGCGGTGCCATCGGCGAGATCGGCCATGATCATTTTTGTATCTGGCGCCTCGTTCATCAACAATGCTTCCCTCAGTGCATCGTCGAGGTCGGCAAGGGTTTCTAGCAACTTGCCGCGATCTGTCTGCTCCGTTGCGGCCAAGTCGGCTGGAATTTCGATGTGCTGTGATTTGGCATCGGGCAGGTAACGGTAGGCCCGCTCAAGCGCCAGATCGACATAGCCGGTGACCTGCTCGCCCAGCCGGATGGGTATCTGGCGCAGCGCCAGCGGCTCGCGACTGAGCGGTTGCAATGCGCAGATCAACGCATGCACAGAACCGGCGCGGGTTGTCTCGATACGGTTGACGGCGATGACATGGGGAATGCCAAGCGCATCCAGCCGCCGCAGCATCGGCTCAGCCAATATGGCATGCTGGGGCAAGGGGGCGACAACCACCACCGCGAGGTCGGCCGCGGTGAGTGCGGCCAATCCATCGGCGATGAAGCCGCTGCTGCCGGGTAAATCGATGAGGGCGAAACGGTCGCCCAGAAAAGAAAAATGGCTAAGGTTGATTTCGGTGGAGCCGCCACGGGCGCGCGCCTCGCGGCTGACATCGCCGACGCTGGTGCCCGCCGGCCCGATCAAAGCCACCATACGGGCCGGGCGAATGCCCCCGGCTGGCATGATTTGGGAAGTATGCCCCATCTCTCACCTCCACCTTTGCGAAGGCGCGACGGGCGCTAAAGGCCAGAAACGGGCCGGTCGGAGCCGCGTTCCTGTTTTGCGTCGGACGTGCAAGGAACCATGGGGATTTTGAGCCGCTCCGGGTAGAGTCGCAAGTGAATTTATCCGGCACACCAACACGCGCGTCGGGCGCGGATTTACCTGCGCACAAAGATCTGCAATCGCCGTCCCATGCTCCAATCCGGCGGCGGAAGGTCAAATTATTCGATTGCCCGCGCATTGGGGAAGGGGATAAATTCGCCGTGATCGGCATCGGGAAGTTTCATCCGCCCCTGAATCCAGTCTTCTTTTGCCTCCAGCAGCCGTTCTTTGCGTGAAGATACAAAATTCCACAGCATGAAACGTTCCCCGATCGGCTCGCCCCCCAACACCATGACGGTTGCCGTTTCCTGCGCCATGACCGAGACGCTATCTCCGGCCGAGAGAATTGCCATCTGCCCGGTTTGCAGCGCATGCCCCGCCACCTCCACCGAGCCTTGCGCGCAATAGACAGCGCGCTGTGAATAATCAGCAGCAATGCTGCGGCGCGCGCCCGCATCCATCTGCCAATGCATATAAAATTGCGGTGAATGCACCGGCACGCCTGCGCGCATTCCTTCTGCCTCCCCGGCAATCAAGCACCCGCTGAAGCCGGGTTCCGTCCAAGCCGGCAAGTCGGCGCCGGCATGGTGATGGAAGGATGGTGGCAGTTCTTCAAATTCGTTCGGCAAGGCCACCCACGCCTGAATACCATGCATATGCGCGCCGTGGATGCGGGCGTCATCAAAGCGTTCAGAATGGGTGATCCCGTTGCCCGCAATCATCCAGTTAACCTCTCCGGGACGGATTTCCTGGGTGAAACCAAGGCTGTCGCGATGGGTTATCGCCCCGTCATAAAGGTAAGTCACTGTGGCCAGACCGATATGCGGATGAGGCCGCACGTCCAGTTCGCGCGGCAGACCGGGCGCAAGATTGACCGGCCCCAGATGATCGAAGAAAATGTAGGGACCCACCATCCGCTGGGCGTGGAAAGGCAAGACCCTGCCGACAGTCAGCCCACCGCCTAAATCGTGGCTGCGTTTGTTAATGATGCGCTCAATCATGGGTCGTGCTCTCCCATAAGCGGGGTAGTTTTACGCAATGGCGCCGTTATCGCCAACTTCCATGTTGTGCACCTGAAACCCGTTCTAGCACATGCGCCTAATCACAACCATGTCAAAGCCGGCCGCCATCTCATCGACCGATAGTCCCATCACCCCGCCTTATCCGCCGCGATCATCGACTGCATGATCTGATCGCCGATATCCTTCACCGCGCCGGGGGTGTGCGACAGGAACAGGGTATTGGTCTTGTCGCTCTCACCGATGCTTTTCAGCGTGTCGAAATATTGCGTTACCAGAACCAGTTGCATCACATCCTTGGCGGTGGCCTCGCCCAGTGCCTTTTGGAAACCCTCGATGCTGGTGGACAGCCCCTCGATGATCGCGCGGCGCTGGTTGGCGATGCCTTGGCCCTGCAAGGCCTTGCTCTCCGCCTCGGCCTCGGCCTTTTTGACGACCAAGATCTTTTCAGCATCACCCCGCGCGGTGGCGGCGACCTGTTCGCGCTGGGCGGCGTTGATGTCGTTCATTGCCGCCTTCACCTTGGCATCTGGGACGATGTCGGTGACCAGCACATTGACGATTTCGTATCCAAACGCCGACATATCGACGTCCAGTTCCTGCTTCACCGCCGCCGCGATCGACGACTGGCTGGCGAAGACCTCGTCTAGCATCATGCCCGGCACATGCCCCAGCACCACCTGTTCGACATAAGCCTGAATCTGCGCGGCAGGGTCGGAAAGGCTGTAATAGGCCTCATAGATCTTCTCTGGCCGCACCCGCGTCTGCACCGAAATGGGGATGGTGACAAAGACGTTGTCCTTGGTCTTGGTCTCCATCGTCAACGCGATTTGGTCCACGCGCAAGCTGACGCGCCCCTGCACCTTGTCGATATAGGGTGTTTTCCAGTTCAAGCCCGGCCCCGCCGCGCGGTTGAACTGGCCAAACCGGGTGATGATCGCCGCCTCGGCGGTTTGCACCGTAAAGAAGCTGCCCAGCACCGCCGTCAGCAGCATAAACAGCGCAAAAAAGAACAAAATCGCCAGAACAGGACCCATCATTACCCCCCACCGGCAGGGCCGGCACCTTTGAAATAAAATTACAATCCGGCCTTTACCAGCCAATCGTGAAAAATACGTACCGGTCGTTGCTCCAGCGCGCGCGGGCGGCAGATGAACCAATAGCTGTATGGGCTTTCGATCTCTATATCGAAAATCTGTGCCAGCCGGTCGTCGCCCGATCGCGACAGATGGTCGTCATGCATGATCGCCACCCCCAGACCCTGCGCCGCCGCCTCCAGAATCAGGGTGCCCGAATCGTAATGGTCAACCGCCACCGGTTCCAGATCGGGCATGCCAATGGCGACTTTCCATGCCTCGAAGCTCTCGGTCATGTCGGTGTGCAGCAGAAAGGTCTGCTTGGACAGCTTGGCCGCATCGGGGTTTGGCCCCAGTTCCCTGGCCAGCCCGACCGATACGATGGCATGCACCCGGTTGTGATCCAGCCGCAGGCTGTGCATCGCCGGGTCAGGCTCACGCGCGATGATGATCGCGGCGTCCAGCGTATCGCCGACGCGCAGTTCGGGGTGCGGGCCGGTGTCGATGTCGATATGCAAACGCGGCTGGGCCTTGCGCAATTCGGGCAGGCGGGGAAACAGGCGCTGGCTGCCGAACAGCGGCGGAATGCCCAGATGCAGCCGCAGCACATTCACCGATTCCATCTGCGATTCCACCGCCTCTGCCAGCTCGTCCAGCCTGGGCTGCACGGCGGCGTAGAAAGCCTTGCCGTCGTCGGTGAGGCGCATCGCCTGATGCTGGCGGGTGAACAGCCGTTTGCCGATGAAATCCTCCAGCGCGCCGACCCGCCGCGACAGCGCCGATGGCGACAGGCCCAGTTCGCTGGCCGCCGCCTTGGCCGAGCCGAGGCGGACGATCCGAACAAAGGCCTCCAGCGCGCGCAAGGGGGGCAGGCGGCGGGGTGCGGGCATCAGGCGGCCTGCTGCGGGGGATGGAGGCGCAGGCGGGTCACATGCCGTTCGTCGCCGGCGATGATCTCGATGCTCCAGCCGCTGTCATGCGCCAGAACCGTGCCCACCGGCGGCACATGTTCGGCCAGCACAAAGGCGAGGCCCCCCAGCGTATCGACCGCCTCCTCAATCTCTGCGAGGCGGGGGTCGACGCGAATCGCCACGTCTTCGAGGCGGGCGCGGGCGTCGGCTTCCCATACGCCGCCCTCCAGCGGGCACAGCAGGTCTTCGGGGGCGTCGTCGTGTTCGTCCTCTATCTCGCCGATGATTTCCTCGACCAGATCCTCAAAGGTGATGATGCCGTCGGTGCCCGAATATTCGTCCACCACCACCGCCAGATGCACCCGGCTGCCCCGCATATCCGCCAGCACATCCAGCGCCCGCCGCGCCTGCGGCACAAACAGGGGCTGGCGCATCAGGCTGGTCCAGTGGGTTTTGGGCGCTTTGCCAGCCGCCAGATGCGGGAATACATCCTTCATCAGCATCATGCCGATGATTTCGTCCAGACTGTCGCGGCACACCGGCAGCCGCGAATGGCCATGTTCGGCAAAAGCGGCGACCACCTCATCCCAGCTAGCCTTTTCGGGCAGAGCGATGATTTCGCCGCGCGGGATTGCCACATCGCCGGCGTCGCGTTCGCCAAAATGCAGCAGATTGCGCAGCATTTCGCGTTCAAAGCCCGACAGATCGCCGTTGGCGTGGGGGGTATGACCGTCCTCGTCGCCGTGTTCGTCGATGACCTCTTCCAGTTGCTCGCGCAAGCTGGCCTCGGACCCGTGGCCGCCCAAAATACCCCTTAAGCTGCGCCACAGTGAGCGTTTACTTTCGCCCTCTCCTGCAGGTTCGCTGGCGCGGCCCCTATCGGCCCCCAAGGTTTCGGCACCCAAGTTCATCGTCCTTCGCGCAAAAATGTTGCACTTGCGTTATTGCGGTTATTCATACGGGTTGTCGAGGCCGATTAGCGCCAATGCGCGGATTTCGAGCAATTCCATCGCCTCTGCATCGGCTGTGGATGTTTCATGATCGTGACCGGCGAGGTGTAGCAAGCCATGAACGATCAGATGGGTGGCATGGGCGGAAAGGGTCAGGCCCTTCTCCGTCGCCTCCCTCGCGCAGGTTTCATAGGCCAGCGCAATGTCGCCCAGCATTTCGGGCGGACCGTCTTTGCCGAGGGCCAGCAAGTCTGCGCGCTCCAGCATCGGGAAGGAGAGGACATTCGTCGGCTTGTCCTTGCCTCGCCATTCCTTGTTCAGCGCGTGAACGTCCTCATCGCTGGCAAACAGAATGCTTAACGTGAGGCGCGGATTGGCCAGTTCGGGCGCGACCCCGGCTGTGGCCCGCGCGGCGCGCTGCGCCAACGCCTCCCAGTCTGTGGCGGGAGGCCAGGGCGCGTCGTGATCGATTTCGAGTTCCATGCGCGCCCTTTAGCCGCAGTTACGCGTTGAAGTCGATGAGGGCGATCATAACCGGACGACCTGAACCGGATCGTTGCTTTCGCTCTCCCAGCCTTTGGCGAAAGTCAGAACTTCCTCAAATGACTCATCCTCGTGGGATGTGGTGCACAGAAATCTGTCGTAGCTTGAGCCATCACCCACGAGGATCCAATCTATGGCATCCTCTAAGCCTTTCGCGCCCGGCCCGTATATGGCAAGCAACGACACATTATCTTTCAAACATTGTTCCACGAACGGCTCAAGCTGCGCTTCATTCGCTATGGGCGAGTGGAGGATCAATTTTCGTGAGAGCCTTCCCTCACTCACGCCTCCTCCCCCTCATAGGCATCCACGATGCGCCCCACAATCGGGTGGCGCACCACGTCCTTGCTGGTGAAGCGGACGGTGGCGATGCCCTCTACCCCCTCAAGCCGGCGCACCGCGTCGGCCAGCCCGCTTTGCGCTACGCCGCCGGGGATGTCCACTTGCCGGGGGTCGCCGCAGACCACCATGCGGCTGTTCTGGCCAAAGCGGGTGAGGAACATCTTCATCTGCATCGGCGTGGTATTCTGCGCCTCGTCGAGAATGACAAAGGCATCGGCCAAAGTTCGCCCGCGCATAAAGGCGATGGGCGCCACCTCGATCTCGCCGCTGGCAAGGCGCCGTTCGACCTGTTCGGGCGGCATGCAATCATAGAGGGCATCATACAGAGGCCGCAGATAAGGATCGACCTTGTCCTTCATATCGCCGGGCAGAAAGCCCAGCTTCTCGCCCGCCTCCACTGCCGGGCGGCTCAGGATCAGCCGCTGGACGCTGCCGGTGATCAACTGCGCCACCGCCTGCGCCACCGCGATATAGGTCTTGCCAGTGCCCGCCGGCCCCAGCGCAAAAATGATGTCATGGCTGGTGAGCGCGCGCATATAATCGATCTGCATCGCGCTGCGCGGGACGATGGTTTTGCGGCGCGTGCGGATCATCACCGATGGCGCGCCGGTGTCGCCGGTGATGATCCCCTCCAGCGTCGGCTCGTTCGACATGGCGATCAGCGCCGACACCGCGCCCGCGTCGATATCCTGCCCGCCGAGCAGGCGGTTGTGCAGGCCGCGCAGCACCTCGGCGGCGCGGGCGACGCCTTCCTCGCTGCCTTCTATCTGGATACGGTTGCCGCGCGCGGCGATGAACACGCCCAGCCGGTTTTCCATTTGCACCAGATTGGCGTCAAACTGCCCGAACAGCGCGCCCAGAACGGCGGGTTCGTCAAAGGTGAGTTCGATGCGCGAACGGCGGGTGGGTTCGGGGGTGTGGGCGAAGGGCGCCAGATGGCCAGACTTCTGATGCGCGGGGCGGGCTTTATGTGCCATAGGGTCCTTTCAAAAAGGAGGCCTTGAGAGAGGCGCGGGGCTGCGCCTCGGTGCCAAAGATAAACCCATGCGGGCCGCGCGCAAGATGGGAGTGTGTGCAGGGCGGTGGAAAACTGGGGGCGATCACCATCATTGACGTCGCCGCTGGCCTGTCACATCATTAAGCGATGTTTCGAAAATCACCCTCCGCTCGCCGCAGTATGAAAGCGGGAACACTATATGCCGTTAGCGGTCAGGACGGATGGATATATTATGGGCAAATAACCCCAGAGGAATATGTGGGTTTTTTCAAAACCCGCAGCAGGAATATAATAGATGCCGAAACCATTTTTGGGGCATCGGTCATGTCCGTTGTTTCCGTCAACCATTCGTCCATTACTCGTGCGTTGCGCGAAGGCCTATGGAAGAAATTGGGCCATTTTGCCCCAACCGACGCATTGATTGAACCCCGCCCACTCGTTCAGTGGCCGGTAGGAACCTTAATCGTTACTGTATTTTCGCGCGGCATAGCTGATTGGAACACGCGGGTGGAAAACCCGGCCATCCAAGATATGGAATTGGCAGCTTCTTGGGATGCGAAATATCACATACCGGCCAGGCTAACCGCCGATTTCGGCGTTGAGCCTGCGGAGTGGCACGTCGGTGGTCCGGTTCATCGTGAGCGGCGGATCAAGGAAGAAATGGCAATTCGCTTTCCTGAAATGCCTCAGCACGCGTTGCCCTCAGACTGGGTAGCTACTGACGTCACCCCACAACCCGCCCCGCTAGGGAATTAGGCCCGGCCTCCATCAGTTCCACCCGCACAATATCCCCAATCGCGGCCTCCTCAGTGAAATAGACCGATTGCATCCACGGCGATTTGCCCAGCATTTGCCCCGCGTGCCGGCCCTTGCGCTCCACCAGCACCTCGCAGATGCGACCGACGCTGGATTGGTTGAACGCCAGACTGTGTTGTTGCAGGCAGGCTTGCAAACGCTGCAAGCGCTCATCCATCACCTCCGCCGCAATTTGACCCTCCATACCGGCGGCAGGGGTTCCGGGGCGGGGGGAATATTTGAAACTGAACGCCTGCGCGTAACCGGCTGCCTCCACCACCGCCAAAGTATCCGCGAAATCGGCCTCTGATTCGCCCGGAAAGCCGACGATGAAATCACCCGACAGCGCGATGTCAGGGCGAACGGCGCGCACCTTCTCCAGCAGTTTCAGATAGCTCTCGACCGAATGGCTGCGGTTCATGTCTTTCAGCACGCGGTCCGACCCCGACTGCACCGGCAGATGCAGGAAAGGCATCAGCTTGGCCTCCTCCCCATGCGCGGCGATCAGCGCGTCGGTCATGTCGTTGGGGTGGCTGGTCATGTAACGGATGCGCCGCAAATCGGACATCGCAGCCAAGGCGCGGATCAGCCCCTCCAGCCCCACGCTGCGCCCCTTGGCATCTTGCCCCGTCCAAGCATTGACGTTCTGCCCCAGCAGAGTGATCTCCACCGCGCCTTGGCTCACCAGTCGCTCCGCCTCCGCCATCAATGCCGCGAAGGGCCGGCTGACCTCTGCCCCGCGCGTATAGGGCACCACGCAATAGGTGCAGAATTTGTCGCAGCCTTCCTGCACCGTCAGGAACGCGGATGCCCCCTTGCGGCGGCGCTCGGGCAAGACATCGAACTTGGGGATGGCGGGCATGTCGGTGTCGGTGACGCGTTCGCCCGCATCGGCGCGGGCCAGCATTTCAGGCAGGCGGTGATAGGCCTGCGGGCCGACCACCATCCGCACCGATGGCGCGCGGGCCATGATCTCGTCGCCCTCGGCCTGCGCGACGCAGCCGGCCACCGCGATCATCGGCACGCTGCCGTCATCGCGGCGCAAACGCCCGATGTCCGAATAGATCCGGTCGACGGCCTTTTCGCGGATGTGGCAGGTGTTCAGCACCACTACATCGGCGTCCGCGCCATCGGGGGCGGCGCTCATCCCTTGCGCGTCCAGCAATTCGCCCATCCGCTCGCCGTCATAGACGTTCATCTGACAGCCAAAGCTTTTGACGCGGTAAGTGCGGCCAGGGGGAGCGGGAGAGGCCGGATCGGAAAGGGGGGGTGTTGCGGTCATGGCGCGCCCGATACGCTATTGCGCGCGCTTATTGAAGGGGGGACGCCGATTGCCCCGTCATCGCGCCCATAATCCGCGCGCGCGCCGCCAGCGCCACCGATTTGCGGCTGGCCAGTTCCGCCGCAGTCAGCGGTTCCAGCAGATGCACCTTCACCACAATCAGGTCCCTGCGCGCCAGCACGCGCAGGAAATTGTCGCGGCCATGTTCGACGCCAACCCAGGCGATCTCCGCCGAATCTGCCCCGTAATCCAGCCACACCGGCTGCACGATCAAATCCCCACGCGGCGCGGCCCCCTCCGCCGGATCGAGCGCAGCCAGCAGCGAGGTCTTGAATGGCAGGATACAGTCGCCATTGCTGGTGGTGCCTTCGGGAAAAATGGTCAGCGTTCCCGATGTCGCCAGCGCCGCGCGCACCGCCGCCACCTGTTCGGACACGCTGCGCGGATCATGCCGGGCGACAAAGACCGTGTCGGCCAGATCACACAAAAAGCGCAGCATGTGGATTTCGGCCAGCCCATCCTGCGCAACAAAGGCCGTGCCCGTCATCGCTGACAGGGCAGGAATGTCCAGCCAACTGATATGGTTGGCAAGGATCAGGTGGCGCCCGGCGACAGGCCGGCCCACCATGCGCACCCTGACCCCGCAAATCCGCGCGATGCCCGACAGGAAACGCCGCGGCCAGGGGTTGCGGGGGATTGCGCCGTCGGCCTTGGTCGCCTGCCCCCAATAGCGCACCACCACGCAGGGTGGCAGGCACAAAGCCAGCAATCCCATCATCGCCAGAACCCGCGCGCCGATAAGCAGGCCGTCGGCAATCCGCCCGGCCCTGGCCTTTTGGGAAACAGCGATCACGCCTGCGGGCCGCCCCTGCGAATGCTTTTGATGCCTGGCACGGCGCCGGTGCGGTCCAGCTTTACCCCGAACAATTCCAGCCTGTGATCGACCAGACGATAACCCAGCCGCTCGGCGATCTGACGCTGCAGGGCCTCCAGCTCGGGATCGACGAATTCGATCACCAGGCCGGATTCGACATCGATCATGTGGTCGTGATGGGCCTCTGGCGCGGCCTCGTAACGGGCGCGGCCGTCGCCGAAATCGTGGCGGTCCAGAATGCCGGCTTCCTCGAACAGGCGCACGGTGCGGTAGACGGTGGCGATTGATATGCCCGGATCAATCGCCGACGCGCGCTCGTACAGCTTGTCCACATCGGGGTGGTCTTCGCTTTCGGACAAGACGCGGGCGATCACCCGGCGCTGTTCGGTAATCCGCAGGCCGCGCTGTGCGCAGAGCGCCTCGATGTCAATCGGCTGGTTCACGCAAGCTCCGAAATGTGGGTGTTGTTATTAGAAAAGCCCCGCCGGGTATGAACCCGACGGGGCAAAACTGCAACTGTGTGCGTGCGTCTGAACAGGTCAGAACGTTACCCAATCAGGCGACCTTGGGTTTGCGACCGCGGCGAACGCCGGGCTTGCGGCCAAGGCCGATGGACTTCGCTAATTCGCGGCGCTTTTCGGCATAGTTGGGCGCAACCATTGGATAGTCGGCGGCCAGGCCCCAGCGCGCACGATACTGATCGGGCGTCAGGTTGTAATGGGTCATCAGGTGGCGTTTCAGCATTTTCAGCTTCTTGCCATCTTCCAGACAGACGATGTGGTCAGGCTTGATCGAGGAGCGGATCGAAACGGCCGGTTCGGGCAGAACATCGACAACGACAGTGGCTTCGCCAAGGCCAGCCAGCGCGCCATAAACGTTGCTGATGAGCGCGGTGATGTCCTCGACGCTGACGCTGTTGTTGCTGACATGCGCGGCAACGATGTCCGAAGTCAATGTGATCAGCATTTCCTTGGTGTCTTGGGTTTTGTCTTCCATTATATTATCCTTGCAGTAGGTAGCGACTAGGAATTTTTCGTTTTTGCTGCTGAATTGGCGACAATTGCCAATACCAAGCCCAAGGCTTGATAGCACTGATTGCGCCATGAACTCGTTTTTTCACTAATTCAAGTATGCGCGATGTTTGTTTGGCGAGTTTTTTGAATTCGAACAATGAAGCCCAAATGATATGGTAAAAATATGTATACATTCAGCGCCAATGTTTGGCGCTATGTTAACAAACAGCGAAATGTGAGCGCATCAATCCGTCCGCCATCAGCCGCACGGTAGTAATTGGGCCTTATGCCGATGTCCTCGAACCCGGCTTGGCGGTAAAGTGATTCCGCGCTGTTTCCGCGCCGCATTTCCAGTAATATTTGCCGTGTCCCTCTTCTCCGTGCGGTTTCGAACACATGGCTAAGCAGCTTTGCCCCCAAACCGCGCCGACGCATGTGGGGCACCACCGCCAGCAACAGCAGTTCCTCCTCGTCCAGCGCCGCGCGCAATAAGGCAAAGCCAGCCGCTGGAGCGGCATCAGCCGGTGCGTTTCCCTCCGCGTCGATCAGCGCATAGTGGCAGCCGCCCAGCAGCAGCGCGTCCTCCACCTGCCGGCGGGTCCACGCCTCGCCGAATTCGGGGGGGAAGGCGGCGGCCATGACGGCCATGATCCGGTCGAGGTCGTCTGCCGGCGGCATCAGGCGGCGGTGATGGTGGCCGGGTGCGCCGTTTTGACAGACACCTTGGCATCCGGCGCGCGGCCATATAGCGGGCTGAGGTCTGCGTTGAAGGCGGCGGCGGGCAGGGCCATAACCTCCCGCGCATCAGGCCACAGCGCCCAGGCCTCGCCGTGCCCCCGCAAAGCCACCAGCGCCTCGGCCTGACTGCCGGCGATCAGATCGCCCGTGCACAAGGCTGCCTGCTGGGGTGTCAGCGAGGCGAGCGGCACGGCGGCCGCCCCCGCAGCGTCAAAGCCTTGTACGAACCATTCGCCATGCCCGCCGGTGGTCGCCACCAGCACGTCGCGCGCTCCCCGTTCCAACCGCGCCATTGCGGCGATCAACGCCAGTGTGGGATAGCCCAAAACCTCTGCCCCCCAGGCCAAACCCAGCGCGCGGGCGGCGGCGATGCCAATCCGCACGCCGGTAAAGCTGCCCGGCCCCTGCCCGACGACGATCCGGTCCGCGCGGCCCTTGTCCGGCAGGCGGGCAATCATCGGCACCAAGGCCTCGGCATGGCCGCGTCCCAGCATGGCATGTTCGCCTGCGATCAACGTGGTGCCATCAAACAACGCCACCGAGCAAGCCTCTGTCGTGCATTCGATGGCCAGAGTGCGTGGTTCAAACAAGCTGGTTGAACTTTTCAAACGCAGGGCGGGGGCTGCGGGCGAAGATCGTCGCCGAATCGCCATAGCCCAAGGTGGAGATGAAGTTCGATTTCACCCGGCCAGATTTGCCCAGCGGTGTTTCCGCAAAGAACGCCGCATCCACCGCCGCATTGTCAAAGCCCGACATCGGCCCGCAGTCCAACCCCAAGGCCCGCGCGGCGAGGATAAAATAGCCGCCCTGCAACGATGAATTGCGCATCGCGGAGACTTCACGCAGCGGCTCGTTGCCGTCGAACCATGATTTGGCGTCGGCGTGGGGGAATAACTCGGGCAAATGTTCGTGGTAATCGATGTCCATGCCGATGATCACGCTCACCGGCGCGGCCAGAACCTTGGGCGCGTTGGCGGGCATACAGCAGGCTGCGAGCTTGGCCTTGGCCGCATCGCTGACACACCATACCAACCGGGCGGGCAGCATATTGGCGCTGGTGGGGCCGAATTTTATCAGATCCCAAAGGGCGTGAAGCTGTTCGGGCGCGACGGGCCGGTCCAGATAGCCATTATAGCTGCGGGCAGCACGAAACAATTGGTCGAGCGCGGCGTCGGAAAGTTGGGGCATGGAAGGCTCCGTGGGAATGTTAGGCCGCGCGGACCTCGGTCACTTCGGGCACGTAATGCTTGATCAGGCTCTCTATGCCGTTTTTCAGCGTCGCGGTGGAGGAGGGGCAGCCCGAGCAGGCACCCTGCATCTGCAAATAGACCACGCCCTCGCGGAAGCCCCGGAAACTGACATCGCCGCCATCATTGGCCACCGCCGGGCGGATGCGCGTTTCGATGAGGTCGAGGATCTGCGCGACGATCTCCTCGTCCTCGGCGGCGTGACCGAGTCCGGCGTCCTCGACGGGCACCGTGATGCCGTTGCCTGATACGGGGTGGAACAAGGGCGTCTGGCTGATGAAATGATCCAGCAATATCGCCACCACCTGCGGCTTCAGCGCGCTCCAGTCGCTGCCCGCGCCCGCCGTTACCGATATAAAGTCGCGTCCGAAAAATACCCCCGTCACATCGCCCAGATCGAACAGCGCCTCTGCCAAGGGCGAGGCCTTGGCGGCCTCCTCATCGGTAAACTCGCGGGTGGCGCCAGCTGTCATGACCTCGCGGCCGGGGAGGAATTTCAGCGTCGCCGGGTTGGGCGTGGTTTCGGTTTCGATAAACATGGGTGTAATGTAGGGATGCCGCGCGCCCGCCGCAAGGTGCCAACACGGCATGATGCGCCCCCAATGCCTATTCTGTTATTCTATTCACTGGTCCTTAATCTCGTCCACCCCTATACTGGCGCTTCATGATGATCCCCCAGCGCGCCGGCAGCCGGCATTTCACTTCTGTCCTTGGCGCGCTGCTGCCGCTCAGCCTGTTGCTGGCGGGGCCGGCCATGGCCGGTGTGCCGGCCAAGAGCGATACGCTGCCCCCCTCTGCCCTGCCGGCGCTGCCCGATCAAAGCGATCCGTGGCTCTATCGCGGGTCCGACGTTCCGCATGACAAGGAATGGTTTTTCGGCACTTTGCCCAATGGGCTGAAATGGGCGGTGCGTAGCAATTCGGTTCCGCCGGGGCAGGTGTCGATCCGCATTCGCATGGACGTTGGCTCGCTGTATGAACGGTCGGGCGAGGAAGGCTTTGCGCATCTGATCGAGCATCTGGTGTTCCGCCAGTCGCGCTATCTGGGCGAGGCGCAGGCGATCCCGACATGGCAGCGTCTGGGCGCGACCTTTGGCACCGATACCAATGCCGAAACGACCCCGCTGCACACCGTGTTCAAGATCGACCTGCCCGACGCCAGTCAGGCGGGGCTGAATGAGAGTTTCAAGCTGCTGTCGGGGATGATGATCGCGCCGACCCTGTCCGAAAGCGATATCCGTACCGAAGTGCCCATCGTTCTGGCCGAAAAGCGCGAACGTGGGGGCATCAGCGAGCGCATTCAGGATGCCACCCGCGCCGTGATCTTTGCCGGGCAGTCGATGGCCGATCACGCCACCATCGGCTCGGTGGAGAGCGTGTCGGGCGCGCATGAGGCGGCGGTTCGCGCCTTCCACCAACGCTGGTATCGCCCCGAAAACGCCGCAATCATCGTTTCGGGCGATGCCGACCCGCGATTGATGGCGGCCCTTATCACCAAATGGTTCGGCGATTGGCCAGAGGTAGGCGCGCCCGCGCCGCAGCCCGATTTCGGCACGCCGCAGCCGGTGCCGGGGGCAGATCCTGCCAATCCGGTTGGTCCCGTGCGAGTGCTGGTGATGCCCGATCAGCCGCGTACGCTGTCTTATGCCATAGAGCGGCCCTGGCACGAAAAGCACGATACGATCGTTTATAATCAGGGGTTGATGATCGACCAATTGGCGACATCGATCATCAACCGCCGGCTGGAAACCCGCGCCCGTGCCGGCGCATCCTATCTGATGGCGCAAGTTGATCAGGAGAACGAGGCACGCTCGCTCGACCTTACCTATGTCAATATCACGCCGATGGATAACGACTGGCGCGGGGCCTTGCGCGATGTGCGCGCCGTGATTGCGGATGCGCTGTCCCGCCCGCCTTCGCAGGAAGAAATTGCCCGCGAGGCCGCCGAGATCAACGTCGCATATGAATCATCGGCCCAGCAGCGCGCGTTGCAGCCCGGCGGGCGGGTGGCCGATGATCTGGTGCAGGCGCTGGATATTCACGAGACGGTCGCCTCGCCCGAAACGGTGCTGGGGCTATTCCGGGGCTCGACCGCGCTGTTCACCCCGCAGGCTGTGCTTGAGCACACGCGCAAATTATTCGCCGGCCAAGCCATCCGCGCCATCTACATCACCCCCGACGCCAAGGATGGCGATAACGCGGCACTGATGGCGGCCATGCTGGTGCCGGTGAATGCCGCCGCCGCGCGCCCCGGTGACAAGCCGATCTCCTTCGCCGAATTGCCGCCCATTGGCCCAATGGGACCAGCGCCCAAGGTGACCGCGACCGGCCTCGAAGGGATCAACCAGCTCGATTTCGGCAATGGGGTCAAGGCGCTGTTTTGGCCGACAACCTTTGATCCGGGCCGGGTGACTGTCAAGGTCCGCTTTGGTGCTGGCCTGCGCGCGTTCGGTCCCGGTGAAATCGCCGCCGCTACGCTGGGCAACCTGTCTCTGGTGGGCATGGGCGAGGGCCGGCTGGGGCAAGAGGAACTCGACCGCATCACCACAGGCCGCAAGGTCGGCTTTGAACTCCATATCGATGAGGGCTTTTTCACCTTCTCCGCCGATACCCGCGCCGAAGATCTGGCCGATCAGCTGAATCTGTTTGCCGATAAATTTGCGCGGCCGCGTTGGGATGTGCCGCCCTTGCGGCGCGCTGCGGCGATGGTTCGGGCGAATTATGCGGCGCTGTCGTCCAGTCCGCAAGGCGTGCTGGAGCGTGATTTGCGTTACCTGCAACATAACAGCGATCCGCGCTATGCCACCCCCACGCCCGGCGATTTGACTAACGTTACGCCTGAATCCTTCCGCAAGGTATGGGCGCCGATCCTTGCCGCTGGCCCGATTGAGATCGAGATATTTGGCGATGTGGGCCGTGACGCCGCCATCGAGGCGCTGCGCCGGACATTCGGCGCTTTGCCGGCACGCAATACGCCGCCGGTGATCCGAGCATCGGACAGCCCGGCGATCAGCCTCGGCAATGCCCAACCGCTGGTGCTGACGCACAAGGGCGAGCCGCAGCAGGCCGCTGCGATTATTTCCTGGCCGACTGGCGGCGGGATCGGGGGCCTTCGCACATCGCGGCAGCTGGAGGTGCTGGCCCAATTGTTCCAGAACCGTCTGATGCAGACCATGCGCGAGAAGGCAGGGGCCGCCTATGCGCCGCAGGTGGGCTCCGATTGGCCGATGGATCTGGCATCTGGCGGCACGATCACCGCGCAGGCGCAGTTGCAGCCGGCGGTGGTGCCCAGCTTCTTCGCCACCGCCCAGACCATCGCTGACGATCTGGCAGCGCATGGCCCCACGCCCGACGAATTGGCCTTGGTGCTGGAACCAATGCGTGAACAAATCAGCCGTGCCGCCTCCAGCACCGCCTTTTACATGGCGCAGATTGAAGGGGCCACGCAGGACCCGGCTCGGCTCGCGGGAGAACGCAGCTTCTTTGACGATTACACCAAAATTTCCCCGGCGGAGCTGCAGGCACTGGCGCAGCGCTATCTGGTGAAGGATCACGGCTGGCGGCTGGCGGTGTTGCCCGAAGGTGTCAGCTATGGCGCGCTGGCGGCGGTGACGGCCAACAGATAACAGCGCGCTTTGCAATTGCCGGGCGGCGCGGCTATGGGCACTTCTTCGCGCGTAGAGGAGCCCACGCAAAGTGACGCAGAATTGGACCCCCGACAGCTGGAAAGCCCATGAGGCACGCCACCTGCCAGCCTATGAGGATCAGGCCGATCTGGGCCGTGTCGAGGGGACGCTGGCGCATTTTCCGCCCTTGGTCTTTGCGGGCGAGGCGCGCGCGCTGAAGGCCGATCTGGCCGAGGTGGCCGCTGGCCGGGGCTTTCTGCTGCAAGGCGGTGACTGCGCCGAGAGCTTTGCCGAATTCCACCCCGACAACATCCGCGATACCTTTCGCGTGTTGCTGCAAATGGCGGTGGTGCTGACCTTTGCGTCGAAGCAGCCGGTGGTCAAGGTGGGGCGCATGGCCGGCCAATTCGCCAAGCCGCGTTCGGCGCCGACCGAGACGATTGGCGGGGTCGAACTGCCCAGCTACCTCGGCGATATCATCAATGGCATCGAGTTTGACCCTGCCACCCGCCGCAATGACCCGGAACGGATGATGCGCGGCTATACGCAGTCGGCGGCGACGCTGAACCTGCTGCGGGCGTTCTCCACCGGCGGCTATGCCAATCTGCGGCAGGTCCACAAATGGACGCTGGACCACATCTCTGACAGCCCATGGGGCAGCAAATTCGCCGACACCGCCGACCGTATCGGTGAGGCGCTGGACTTCATGCAGGCCTGCGGGGTCAACCCCTCGTCGGTGCCGCAATTGCAAGGCACGAGCTTCTTCACCAGCCACGAGGCGCTGCTGCTGCCCTACGAACAGGCGCTGACCCGGCAGGATTCGCTGACCGGCGAATGGTATGATTGCAGCGCGCATATGCTGTGGATCGGCGACCGCACCCGCTTTGACGGATCGGCGCATGTCGAGTTCCTGAAGGGCGTCGGCAACCCCATCGGCATGAAATGCGGGCCCAGCCTGGAGGTAGACGCGCTGTTGCGCCTGCTGGACGCGCTGAACCCCAAACGTGAGGCCGGGCGGATGACGCTGATTTCCCGCTTCGGCGATGATAAGGTCGAGGCCGGCCTGCCCCGCTTGGTGCGCGCCGTGAAGGCCGAGGGCCATCCGGTGGTGTGGTCCTGCGACCCTATGCACGGCAACACGATCAAGGCCGACTCGGGCTTCAAAACCCGCCCCTTCGACCGCATTCTGGGCGAGGTGCGCGGCTTCTTCGCGGTTCACCGCGCAGAGGGCACCCATGCCGGCGGCATCCATATCGAGATGACCGGCAAGAACGTCACCGAATGCGTCGGCGGGGCGATGGCGATTACGCATGCGGGGCTGGCTGACAGCTATGACACGCATTGCGACCCACGCCTGAACGGCGCGCAATCGATCGAGCTGGCGTTCTTGCTGGCAGAGGAACTGAATCAGGAAGCGCAGCTCCGCGCCAAGGCGGGTTAAGCGCCAGATTGGGGGGCGTTAAGCGGCGGTTCTGGACCGCGCCCCCTTGGCTTGTTTGACGAACAGCTTCTCGCGCAGGGCGGGCAGGTCGGCGATGCCATATTCCTCGGGCCGCGCCGAGCATTCGATGGTATCTTCGCCAAAGCAGGTGGCCAGTTCGATGTCCGAAGGCTTGATCATCGCACCCGTTACCGCCGAATAAAAGGCGCGTACCGTGGGCTGGCTGACATCGTCGGCGCTTTGGTCCACCACCATCGCCAGCCTGCCAGAGCGCAGCAGCACCAGCGAACCTATCGGATATACCCCCAGCGCCGCCACCAGTGCCTGCAATATGGCAGGATCAAACGCGCCGGACATGGCACCCATTTCAGCGATGGCGGTGGCGGGGTCCAGCCCCTGTTCGCCATTGGCGTCGTTGGCCAGTTCGTCATAGACGTCGCAGACCGCCGCCATCTTGCCCAAGGTGCTGATCTCGCTGCCCTTCAGACTATGCGGATAGCCGGCGCCATCAAAACGTTCGTGATGTTCCAGGCAGGCTTGCGCCACGACTTCGGGAATACCGCTGGCGCTCAGCAAATTATATCCCAGTTCGACGTGACCTTGCATAATTATCGGGTCGATGCGGCGATAATCGCCCCCCACCGCATCCAAATCAATTGGCAGATGGCCAATGCCGATATCGTGCATCAGCCCGACCATCCCCGCATGTTTCAGCTCGTCGGGTGACAGTTTCAGCTGACGCCCCAGCGATATCATCAACGCAGAAACCGCCAGCGCGTGACGATAGGCGTACTCGTTGTCGCGTTTGCAGCGCATCAAACCGTTGAAAGCATGGGGGTTGCGCTGCACAGAGGCGAAAATCTCGTTGACCACGGGTTCAACCAGACCCGCCTTGATCGATTTTCCCAGCCGCGCCTCGATAAACACCCGGCTGATTACCTTGTGCGCGCGTTCGGCAACGGCGGTGGCATGGCCAAATTCGCGCGAAAGGCTTTGCGGCGCGGTAGATCTTAAGTCCAGCTGCTCGTAGGATGCCATGGATGTGCCCGTCGATTGGGGCAAAGAGGCGCCGATTGTGCGACGGCGCGCTGGCTGGGTGGGGGGCATGGGCCGGGCCGGCGTGCTGCCAGTTTCGGGCGCAGTGCTTTGTGGCGGTGCGTGTGTCCCCACATCGCGGCCTTTGTCGGTATCGATCACCACGCCGTCCAAGGCGCTGTCCCGCAACTTTTGCAGCCGACGCTCGTCACCAAGCACAAATTTTGCGCGCCAAAATGGGTGACTGAAGAAGCTGCCCTCAAGCTTGTGAATGAACATTCCGAGCTCAACTTGGCTCGGATCGATTCGTTTTAACATGGAGCCCCAAACCTGATGAAGTGCTGTGAAGCCAACTACTCCATTGTGGCTTGCCAGCGTTGGAATCATCCATCGGGGAAAATGCGTAAATGCGCCCTGCGCATTCGATTGCAGAGTGGAGAACCGCAAATATTGCCCATGGGATCAGGCGCGGTTAGCATTGCAGTAAGCGCTTGTACTTATTGCAGTCAATCGCCCCCGCTGTGATCAGGGCCGGAGAAGCCCGGCAGATAGGCCGCCTCATGACTGCGGGCCAGTTCAGCCGCCTTGATGACTGTGCGGTCAAATTTTGATTCGACATGGTGGCGCTTGATGCGGTCGCGGAAGAAATCGGCCCACAGGAATTCGGAATAGGGCGCGTTGTTCTTGGCATAGCCGCCCGCACGGCGCACCTCGCCGGCAAGGCTGCGGAATGGGTCGTCGATCAGTTTTCCCACATGGCGTGGCAGGTCCGCCCAATCACACATTTTGCCATCGGCGTCATAGGCATGAAGCCAGTTGTGGCTGTCCATAAATGCGAAAAATCGCTTCTTGGGCAGGTGCGACAGCTTGGCGACGACCAGCACCAGCACATCCTCCACGCCTTCCTCGTGCAGCGCGCGGGCGAGGTGGTGGTGATCGATCACCCAATGGGTGCCGCCGGGGCCGATGATGGTGGGCACCATATGCGTGCCTAGAAAATCAGCGCCGTCTTTGTCGCGGCGTATGCGCCATTCGTCGCGTTTGCGGCTGACCTCGCGCAGGCCCACGGTCATTTGGGTGGGGCGCAGATCCTTGATGGCGACAGGGTGAAGTACAGGTTCGATCATATGCGACATCACGGGCTCCTAACTCAGGGCAGAAAGTGTGCGGGCATGCTCTGCGGCGTCGGCGACGCTGTAGGTGGACGCGTCGGACATCGCCCCTAGCCCCGCTAAGGCCAACACATCCCGAACCCGGTCATGCGCGCGGGCAAGGATGACCTTTTGGCCACCCGTAGCCAGACTTTGCGCAAATTCGCCCAGCGCGTCTATGGCGGTCGAATCGAGGTCGGTGCTTTCCTCCAGGCTGACCACAACGACAGGCGCGGTGCTGGCCCGCGCCGCCGCGCCAATGGCACGCAGGCTGGCCTCGGCATTGGCGAAGATCAGCGGGGCGTTGGGGCGAAATATCGCCATGCCGGGCAGGGGGTGCGCCTCGGTGTGGCGGGCGATATCGACGAAATCATGGCTGTCGTCAACCTGGCCCAGCTCGCTGATCGAGGGGTGCGCAAGGTCATAGAGCAAATGCGCGATCGACAGCGCAATCGCCGCCAACATGCCGTCCAGCACGCCCAGTGCCAGCACACCCGCCGCCGCCGCCACCGCGATCCACTGGTCGCGGCCGATATGGAACAGCCGCAGGATCGGCGCGGGGCTGAGCGCGTGGGTAAGGGCGGCCACCACCACGGCGGCCAGCACCGGTTCCGGGATGCGGGCGATTTCCGGCCCCGCGAACAGCGCCAGCCCCAGCAGGGCCAGCGATGCGGCGGCGGCGGCAAGGCGGCCCGCCGCGCCGGCGGCCTCATTTGCGGCCCCCGCCGAAAACCCAGCCCCCGCCGGCATCCCCTGCGCCAGTGCTGAGGCGATGTTGGCCACGCCGATGGCGCCCAGTTCGCGGTTGGCATCCAGCATGTCGCCGTGCTTCAGCGCCAGTGTGCGCATCGTGCCCCAGCTTTCGGCGAAGATGATGAGGGCAATCGGCGCCGCCAGTTGCGCCAATCGCGGCACCAGCGCCAGCGGCGGCAGATGCACACTCAGCCCCGACAGCGTCACCGGGCCGGCCAAGGCAACGCCCATCGCCGGCAGATCCACCGCCATACTGAGTGCGATACCCGCCACAATGACCAGCAAAGCGCCGGGGATTTGGGGCGTGCGGCGCAGGCCGACCAGCGCGCCAAACGCGGCCAGCCCCAGCACAATGCTTGGCAGGTTCCAATGTGGCAAGGCCGCCGCAATCCCCCCCAACATCCCCCAAATTGGGCCAGAGGCGATCTTCACCCCGAACAGCTTGGGCAATTGCTTGACGATGATGGTAACCGCGAGGCCAAAGGCGAACCCCCGCAACACCGGGCGCGAGATGAACCCCGAAAGACTGCCCAGCCGGAACGCCGACAGCGCGAGGAAGATCACCCCCACCAAACCCACCAATGCGGTGGCCAGCGCATCCTTCATGGCGGGGTCCACGCCCGCCGCCGTCAGCCCGCCAATTGACGCAGCCAAAATCGCGGCAGAGGACGACGTCGGCGACACCACCGCAAAACGGCTGCGCCCCGCCAGTGCATAGGCGAGGCCACCCGCGATTCCCGCCGCCAGCGCGCGCCCCGGCGCCAAGCCGGCAATGCCCGCATAGGCGACGCCTTCGGGCAGCATCAGCCCCGCCACCGACAGTCCGATTACCGCATCACGCCAATTCAGACGAATAGTCTTGCCCTCCGCTTGGCCCAATATTAGCTAAGCTAGCGCTAATTCAGGGGGAATGCCAAGCAATTACGTCACGCCAGGAAGCGGCTGCGCGAAGAACATTGACGTTTCCAGCGTTGCCGGCCAAGGGCTCGGCAGAATTCGCCATAGATCTGCCTCATTATTGAAAGATTCGCCATTCGCCAGATTGCCGCCTTGCCCTATCGCACCATCGGCACAGCGCTGGACGCGCCGGTGGAGGTTCTGCTGGTCACCTCGCGTGAAACGAAACGTTGGGTGCTGCCCAAGGGCAATATCGGCAAAGGCCTCAGCCCGCACGCCGCCGCCGCCGCCGAGGCCGAGGAAGAGGCCGGCGTGCTGGGCGCGCTGTGCCCGACACCGCTGGGCGAATATCGTTATCGCAAACGGTTGCGATCGGGCGCCTCGTTGCTGGTCGATGTCGCGGTGTTCCCCTTCGCCGTCACCGAGGAACTGGAGGATTGGGCCGAGGCCGCCCAGCGCACCCGCCGCTGGTTCAGCCTGGCCGAGGCCAGCGCGGCGGTCGATGAGGAAGACCTCGCCGCCTTGCTGCGCGGGTTTAGGGCCACACAATTCAACACATTATCCGGCCGCTTGCCCTTTTTGGGCGGTGTGCGGTCGATGAAGGAAGGTTTGCGCATGTTTCACTGGTTTCAGGCGCTGCTGCCCCGGCAGGCCGCGTTTTACGATATGTTCGAGGCCCACGCCCAGACGCTGGTGGCGGGCAGCGGAGCCTTGGCGCGGCTGTTACAGGGCGGCCCCGCGATGGATCAGCACATCGCGGAAGTGCACGAGCGCGAGCATGAGGCCGACGCCATCACCCGCGAAGTACTGCAAAGCGTGCGCCGCACCTTTCTGACGCCGTTTGACCGGGGGGCGATCACCAGCCTGATCTCGTCCATGGACGATGCCATCGACGAGATGCAGCAGACCGCGCGCGGCATCAGCCTGTATGAAGTCCGCGAGTTCGAGCCTGAAATGCGCGATATGGCGGCGATCATCATCGATTCGGCGCGTTTGCTGGCAGAGGCGCTGCCCTTGCTGCGATCGATCCACGCCAATGCCGCGCGGCTGCACGAGCTGACCGGGCGCCTGGTGCGGCTGGAGGGGCAGGCGGATGACATCCACGCGGCGGGGCTGAAAAAGGCCTACAAGGCCTATGGCACCACCAACCCGATGGCCTTCATCGTCGCGCGCGAGCTGTACAGCCATCTGGAACGGGTGGTGGACCGCTTCGAGGATGTCGCCAACGAGATCGACGGTCTCGTGATCGACCACGCGTAAGGCCCGGCGATGACGCATCTGACCGTCGCGCTGCCCTTGATCATCGCCCTGGTGGTGATGGCGCTGGGCTTTGACTTCCTCAATGGCCTGCATGATTCGGCCAATTCGATCGCCACGGTGGTCTCCACCCGCACGCTCAGCCCCGTCAAGGCGGTGTTGTTCGCGGCGGTGTTCAACTTCGCCGCCTTCTGGTTTTTTGGGCTGAAGGTCGCCGAGACGGTGGGCAAGGGCATCATCGACAAGAATGTGGTGACGCCGCAGGTGATTTTTGGCGCGCTGGTCGGCGCGATGACGTGGAATGTGATCACGTGGTGGAAGGGTATTCCGTCCTCCTCCAGCCATGCCTTGATCGGCGGTTTGGTGGGCGCGGGGACGATGCACGCCGGCGTCAAGGCCATCGTGTGGAAGGGCCTCAGCCCGGCGATCATCGCCATCGTGGTGTCGCCGGTGGTGGGACTGCTGGTGTCGATGCTGCTGATGCTGATTACCTCGTGGGGGTTCATCAAGGTGACGGCCTCGGCGGCGGAGGGGGTGTTCAAGAAGCTGCATCTGGTGTCGGCGGCGGCCTATTCGGTGGGACACGGCGCCAATGACGCGCAGAAAACAATGGGGATCATCGCGGTGCTGCTGTACTCGCAAGGGCTGCTGGGCGACCATTTCCATGTGCCATTGTGGGTGGTGCTGGGCTGTTACACCGCGATGGGGCTGGGCACGCTGTCGGGTGGGTGGAAGATTATCGAGACGATGGGCACCCGCATCACCCATCTGTCGCAGCATCAGGGGTTTTGCGCCTCTGCGGGCGGGTCGATCATGTTGTTTGCAGCGTCGAGCTTTGGCATTCCAGTGTCGACCACGCATACCATCACCGGCTGCGTGGTGGGCGTGGGCGCGGCACGACGCGCCTCTGCGGTGCGGTGGAGCGTGGCGCAGCAGGTGGTGGTGGCCTGGCTGATCACCATTCCGGCATCGGCGGCGGTGGGCGCGCTGTTTTATGAGATCGCCTCGCTGCTGTAATCGAACAGCCGGCCCTTTCGGACCGGCTGCACGGGGCCTCGTGGCGGCTTGTCAGTGACCGATTGCGGCACTGTTGCCGTTCAGTTCGTGGTTCAGATGGTGCACCTGCCCGTGGTTCAGATGGCCGCGATTGTGGTCCATCCGTGCGTCGCGGCGCTCCTCCATCCGCACCATGTGATCGTTGTGGCGCAGCATATGCGCCTGACGGGCGGTGATTTCGCCATGACGGCGCTCCATGGTGATGCGGTGATTTTGGCGGGCGATGCGGTGGTTGATTTCGTGGCGGGCGGGGTGATGGCGCTGCCACGCATTGGCCGAGGCGCTTGCGGGAACAGCGATGATGCCAGCAATCAATGCGGCGGCCAAAGTTATGGCGGAAACGGTGCGGCTGAACAGGTTTGTCATCGGCTTACTCCTGTGTGAGCTGGCGAGAGGCCCCCATTGGCCCGCACGGAAAGTGCGATTCGCCGTCACGAGTTCATATATAGCCGGCGTTTCCTGAACGTCCACGGAAGTAAGTTGGCAGGTTGCGTTCATAATTCGACTCGAAAAGATGAACGCAACCTGCCGCGCTCCTCAGAAACCGTAATTCACCTGCATCTTGAACAGCGCCGGGGCGACCAACTGGCCCGCGGTGCCCTCAATCGCCACCGAGCTGGCGGCATTGTTATATTGCGCGATCGGCAGCTCGACATCGGCATAGACCGAGAGCTTGCGGCTCACCTGAACCCGCACGCCGGGGGCGATCAGCAGCCGCTGATAGCCGGAATTGAGCGGAACCGCGTTCACCCCGCTGTCGCGCGCCCGCACCGACCCCAGCAATTGCAGCGTCGGAGAAAATTTGGTGGCGCCGCCGGTGGCCAGATCATAGCTGACGCCCAAGGCGCTATCGATCTCGTTGCCGGGGCGATAGCCGTTCTGCGTGGCGACAGCGATCTTGTATTGCGCCTGTGCGAACCAATGCGCGGCCCCCTCTCGCCCCACGCCAATGTGCCCGACATGATATGCTCCAACCTGCACATCGGTACTGCCGGTGCCGGGCAGGGTATCCGGGTCATAAGGCGGGTTCTGCGTGTAATGGCCATAGGTGGGGCTGGAGGCGCGCCCGGTGGGCAATTTCACGCCAAAGCTCAGCCCGTTCGACATATCTCCCGACAGGCCGGTATAGGTCAGTTGCACCATCGCATCGCCCGTCGCCGTCAGCGGGAAGGTGACGTTGGCGGTATTGCCCGCATCATCGGTGGCAGATGTGGTGAAGTGGCGGTCATAGATCGGCAATTGCGCCATCACCATCCACTTGTGGTTGATCATATATTCGGCGCCCAGCGTGTGAAAGCTGGTTTGGATGCGCTGGTCCGAATTGTCGGCGGCTGGGGCCTTGTGGCCCTGCTCAAAATTCTGGTTCTGATCCATATAGGCATAGCGATAGAACACCGAAAACCCGCTGTCCGAGGCTTGCGGGATAAGGGTGCCATCGCCGACATCAAAAATGCCGCAGCCACAGGCGCAGGCATGTGCGGTGGCGGGCAGAGCGAGGGCGGCAATCGCCGCCAGCAAAGGCAGGCGGGCGCGGACGGAAAGAGCATGGGTCATAAAATCAAACCTTGAATGTACCCCGACGAAATACGCCGATGGGCGCCGCAATCTCTCAGCGGCAAAATAAGATAGTGATGGGGGAGGCGCAGGAAATTGCGCCGCGCGCGGGGCGGTACGCGATCAGGCCGAGGCGGGCGGCGCGTGCGAGGGGGGCAGGCCGGTGGGCGCGGCTCGGGCGCTGTCGGCGCGGGCCAGCGGGCGGGGCGGCGAACTGGTGGATGGCGGCGCAAAGTCAAGCGGCGGCGTCACGCCCCCCAGCATCGCCAGTGCCAGCACCGCATAGGGGCAGGGGCTGGCGCCATGGCCAGCGGGGATTTTGTGCGGCGCGCCGCCGCGTTCAGCCAGGGCGATCGTGGTGGTTGCCGCGCCAGCACCGTCGCATATTTGCACGGCAAAGTGCAGGTTTGAGCCCGCTACCGCCTCGGCGCTGGGCATAAAGCCCGAGGGCACCACAATGCGCATCATCAACGCGCAGGTCAGCAACAGCGCGGTGACGGCGCGGTGGCTGATAAGGGCGCGTAGGGCTTGCATCACCCTCCTCCTAATGGCAAATTCGGCCCTTGTCACCCGGCGAACCGCCTCAGCGCAACTGGCGCTTTTCCAGTTTGCGCGCCAAGGTGCGGCGGTGCATCCCCAACCGCCGCGCGGCCTCGGATATGTTGAAATCGCATTCGGCGAGCGTTTGGTGGATATATTCCCATTCCACAGTCTTGATCGAGCTTTTACGCCCCTCGACCGGCACATTGGCGTCGCCTGCGCCGCGTCCGAATGCGGCCTCTATGTCGTCGGTGTTGGCGGGCTTGGCGAGGTAATGCGCGGCGCCCAGCTTGATCGCCTCCACCGCGGTCGCGATGCTGGCAAAGCCGGTCAGGACGACTATGCGTGTTTCGGCACAGGCGGCGGCCAGTTGGGTGACGCAGCCCAAGCCCGATGCCGTGCCAAGCTTCAGATCCACCACCGCGAAATCAAACGTCCGCAACGCCAGCAGTGCCGCCAGCGCCTCTGGGCTGTCGGCGTGGACCACCTGATAGCCGCGCCGTTCAAACGACCGGCAGAGCGTGCGGGCAAAGGCCGGGTCATCCTCGACGATTACCAGATCTGGCTTGTTATCGTCGTGCTGGGCGGTGGTCATGTGGGCAATGCCTTTGGGCCGCGAAGAGAAATGGGGGCTGTCATCGGTTCGTGTGTCTCGGTGTTAGTTTCCGGAAATGCCAGCGCGGCCAGCGGGATGGTCAGCGTAACCTCCGCCCCTTGGAGAAGATTCCGTGCCGTAGCTGTGCCGCCCAGCTTGCGCACCAGATTGGTCACCAGAAACAGACCCAGCCCGCCGCCGTCGCGGCCTTTGGAGCTGGTGTAGGGGCGGCCGAAATCTGCCAGCATTTGGGCAGCAAAACCGGGGCCTCTGTCGAGAACCTCCAGCACCAGCGCACCGGCCTCCACCCGCGCGTGGACGGCGATGTAGTGGGGCGACACCTCGCGCGCGTTGTCGATGACATTGCCGATCACCTGCCGCAGCGCCGGGTCGGATACGATCGCCGGGTTGTCCTCCAGCGCATCGTGGAATTGCAGCGCCGGGCCGCAACGCTGGCGCCAGTCATCGATGATATCGCAGACAAATCCGCGCAGCGTGGTGACGGCGGGGTTTTCGCCGCGCACCTCGCCCGCCGACATCAGGATTTGGGAGAGGATTACCTTGCAACGCGCCAGTTCGGCCTGCATTTCGGTGACTTCGTCTGCCAGATCATCGGCGGCGGTGATCGCCGGGTGCCGCGCCCAGTCACCCACAATCACCGACATAGAGGCCAGCGGCGTGCCCAGTTCATGCGCGGCGCCGCTGGCCAGCAGGCCCATGCGGATGATGTGGTGTTCCTCTACCGCCTGCTGGCGCAGCATGCTGAGCGCATTGTCGCTGCTGCGCCGGTTCTGATCGAGCCGAACCACCAGAAACACCATCAATACGGCGATCAGCGCGAAACAGATGATGCTGCCATCCAGATAGAGCCGGAAGGGTTCGGACGCCCATTCAGCAGGCAAGCGCAGCGGGCGATAATGAAAGCTGAGAAAACCGACATCAAGGCAGGCGATCAGCGCGATGATCCAGCTCCAGCGAGGATGCAGCAGGATCGCGCCGATGACGATCTGCATCAGGAACAGAAAGGTGAAGGGGTTGGTCGCGCCGCCGGTGACATACAGTTGCCAATGCAGCGCCGCGACGTCGATCATCAGCGCGGCCAGCAATTCGATGTAGGAATAACCTATGCGGCTGCGCCCCAGCATCAGCGTCGCACCGTTCACCAAAGCCAGCAGCGCCAGCACACTTAGCAGTTCCGCCAGTGGCAATACGATGTGAAGCGCCGCTTCTGCTACCCAGATAGTAATGGCCTGCCCTAGAATCGCGATCCATCGCAATTCCACCAGCAAGCCCATATTGCGGGCGCTGGCGGGGGCAAGGTCCCATTGAGCACTATCGCTCATTCTGGCGGGTTCTGGCATTCTGGCCCGGTTCTGGCTGGTTGTCGGGATGTCCTGAAAACCACCCCTACGCCCACAAGGCAAAGCCCGGCAAGCAGGAACCACGTGACCGCATAGCCAAGGTGGTTGTTGGGAAAGCGGACAATAGTGAGGCCGGAGATGGGGCTGATGGGTCCGCGCGGGGCGGTTTGCGGGGCTATCGCCTCGTCATCATCGGCGATGGTGGGGGCAGATGCGGCGGGCAGGCCGGCGTCGATGAACCATCGTGTCTCGCTGCGGGCGACATGGGTCGCTGACGCAATCTCGGAGATGTCACGGGTGTACCAGCGGTTTTGGGCGGGGCGGTTGGGGCGCAGCAGGCTGGTTTCGGGCAGGCGGGCGAGGCCGACGATGGTTTGCTGGCCAGTGGGTGTCTTTATGTGGGCTTGCGGCGGCACGAAGCCCCGGTTGATCCACAAGGCGCGGCCACCCGTCAGCCGCAAGGGGGTCATCACCCAATAGCCCGGACCCAGCCTTGTGCTGGCGGAAACCAGCGTGGTGGCCTGCAGTTCGAACTCTCCGGTGGCGGTGAGTTTGGTGTATTCGCTGGGAGCGGCGGGCAGTTGCGCCGCATCGATATCGATGGCTGGGCCGGCAAGGCCTGCCGCAACCCGCGCGATCAGCGCCTGTTTCCACGCCAGCCGCTGCACTTGCCACACGCCCAGCGCGCCAAAACCCAGCGCCAGAATCAGCAGGGCGGCAACTGGCGTTAGCCAGCGCCGCCCCTTTTGATCCCCGGATGGGAAATCCATCAGCCCATGCCGTCCATCTTGCCCGGCAGCGGCATCATATTGGCGTTCAGGTGATACATCACCCAACTGGAACCCGAGATGGCGATCACCACCAGAATGATCGTGAAGATCAACGCCAACAGGTTCCAGCCGCCCTCAATCTTGCCGTTCATATGCAGGAAGTAGATCATGTGGACCACCATCTGCACCACCGCGAACGCCGTCACCACCAGCGCCGTGGCGGTGTGGCTGGCGAGGGCGTGGCTCATCACCAGCCAGAACGGGATCGCCGTTAGGACGGCGGCCAAGCCAAAGCCGATCGCATAATCGCGGAAAGTAGCGTGAAAGGGCGAGGCGGCGTGATCGCCTTGGTTATGAGAATGATCCGACATCAGCGCAGCATCCCGATCAGATAAACAAAGGTGAAAACGCCGATCCACACGACGTCGAGGAAATGCCAGAACAGCGACAGACACATCAGCCGGCGCTTGTTGGCGGCGATGAGGCCGTGGCGGCCCAGCTGTACCAACATCACGCCAATCCATATGATGCCAAAGCTGACATGCGCGCCGTGCGTGCCCACCAGCGTGAAGAAGCTGGAGAGGAAAGCGCTGCGCTGCGGCCCGGCGCCATCAAGGATCAGGTGACGGAACTCGCTCATTTCGATGCCGACGAAGGCCATGCCGAACAGAGCTGTCACCGCCAGCCAGATTTGCGTTTGGCGGACATTATCGTTCTGCATCGCCAGCATTGCAAAGCCATAGGTGATCGAGCTGAACAGCAGCATCGAGGTGTTCACCGCCACCAAGGGCAGATCGAACAGATCCTTTGGCCCCGGCCCGCCCGCGTAATTGCCGCCCAGCACCGCGAAGGTGGCAAACAGCATCGCGAAGATGAGGCAATCGCTCATCAGATAGATCCAGAAGCCCAGCGCGGTGCTGAAACCCTCGGGGTGGTCGTGTTCGTGGAGGTCGTAGTATTTTGCGGTCAGATCGGCGCTCATGCTGCGGCTCCCTTCAATTGGGCATCGCGGGCAGTTTCCACCTCGGCGATGTGGTCCGCCTTGATGTGGAAACTGCGCACATAGTTGAAGGTGTGGAAGATCGCCCCGCCGACGATTGCCGCAAAGCTTGCGCCCACCAGCCACCAGATGTGCCAGATCAAGGCAAACCCACACAGCGTCGCCAGCCCGGCCAGCACGATCCCCGTCGCGGTGTTTTTGGGCATGTGGATGTCGCGGTATCCGCCGGTGGGGCGCGCTACGCCGGCCTGCTTCATGTCTTCCCATGCGTCGATGTCATGGATAACCGGCGTGAAGGCGAAATTATACTCAGGCGGCGGCGAGGAGGTTGACCACTCCAGCGTGCGGCCACCCCAGGGATCGCCAGTTTCGTCGCGCAGCTCCTCCCGTTTCCAGATCGAGACGCCGAACTGGATCAGCATGGCGGCGGTGCCAGCGGCGATCAGCAGCGCGCCAACCGCCGCCACGATGTAATAGATCTGCAAGCTGGGGTCATCGAACACCCGCATCCGGCGCGTGATGCCAAACAGGCCCAGAATATACAGCGGCGTAAAGGCGATCCAGAAGCCCACCACCCAGCACCAGAACTGCACCACACCCCAGAAACGGTTGAGTTTGAACCCGAAGGCCTTGGGCCACCAATAGTTGATCGCGGCAAACACCCCGAACACCACCCCGCCGATGATCACATTGTGGAAATGCGCAATCAGGAACAGCGAGTTATGCAGCACGAAATCCGCCGGCGGCACCGCCAGCATCACCCCGGTCATGCCGCCGATCACAAAGGTCAGCATGAAGGCGACGGTCCACATCATCGGCAGCTCGTAACGGATACGGCCGCGGTACATGGTGAACAGCCAATTGAACATCTTGGCGCCGGTGGGGATGGAAATCACCATCGTCGTAATGCCAAAGAAGCTGTTGACGCTGGCCCCCGAACCCATGGTGAAGAAGTGGTGCAGCCAGACGACATAGGACAGGATGCCGATCACCACTGTCGCGTAAACCATCGAAGTGTAGCCGAACAATCGCTTTGAACAGAAGGTCGCGGTGATTTCGGAGAACACGCCAAAGATCGGCAGCACCAAGATGTAGACCTCGGGGTGGCCCCATATCCAGATCAAATTGACATAGAGCATCGGGCTGCCGCCCAGATCGTTGGTGAAGAAATCGGTGCCAATGGTGCGGTCCAGCCCCAGCAGCGCCAGAACCACCGTCAGTACCGGGAAGGTGGCGACGATCAGCACGTTGGTGACGAGGGCCGTCCATGTGAACACCGGCATCTGCATCAGCCCCATGCCCGGCGCGCGCAGCTTGACGATGGTGGCGATCAGGTTGACGCCAGACAGCGTCGTGCCAATGCCCGCCACCTGCAAACACCACACATAATAATCGACGCCGGCATCCGGGCTGTACGCCAATTCGGACAAGGGCGGATAGGCCAGCCAGCCGGTCCGCGCGAACTCGCCGATGAACAGGCTGGCCATGCACAGAACCGCGCCGCCCACCGTCATCCAGAACGAGAAATTGTTCAGGAACGGGAACGAAACGTCGCGCGCCCCGATCTGCAAAGGCACGACATAGTTCATCAGCCCGGTCACGAAAGGCATCGCCACAAAGAAGATCATGATGACGCCATGCGCGGTAAACACTTGGTCGAAATGCTGGCTGGTGAGGTAGCCTTGGTTGCCGTTGAAGGCCATCGCCTGTTGCCCGCGCATCATCACCGCATCGGCAAAGCCGCGCAGAAACATGATCAGCCCCAGCACCATATACATGATGCCGATCTTTTTGTGATCGACGCTGGTGAACCATTCCTTCCACAGATAGGTCCACAGTTTGAAATAGGTGAGCGCACCCACCACAGCGATACCGCCCAGCATCACCGCCGCGAAGGTGGCGATAACGATTGGCTCATGCGGGATGGCGTCGGGGCCTAGGCGGCCTAGCAGCGCCGGGTTCCAAGGCGCGGCAGGCCGTTCTGTTACAGCAGACACGGCATTTGCGGCGGCGGAGAGGATGTTCAGCATGTTTGTGGTTTCCACGGATCAGGAAAACGGGCGTGAAGGCGCGGATTTAGGAGTGCAGAGCGCGCGGACAAAGGCCTTTTGCGCCGGTGTCGCGACCAGTTGCGCCGCCAGCACGGGCTTCAACGTAGGGCGGCCATCCTTGTCATAGGTCACCGCGGCAAGGTTATAGGCACCTGCCTTGCCCGTGCCGCCGCGTGCATCCAGCGCCATCATCTGGCCGGTGCACATCTTGCCCGGCTCGACGCACATCTGCGCGATGCGGGCGAAGAGGTCGGGGGAAACCTGCGCAAAATGTGCCACCGGATCGGCGATCGACGGCTGCGACAGTTTGAGGTAGCCGGTGGCATCCAACGCGCCGCTGGCCTGCTTTACACCGGCAACCCAGCTGTCAAAGCCGGCCGGCGTCAGGCCCAGCGTTTGAAAATGCATCTGGCTGAAGCCCGCGCCCGAATAATTGGCCGAAAACCCCCGGAAAGACCCCGTCTGGTTCAGCACCGCGTGCAATTGGCTGGTCATGCCGGGCATCGCATAGATCTGCCCCGCCAGCGCCGGCACGTAAAAGCTGTTCATCACCGAGGACGAGGTGATATGAAAGGCAATCGGCCTGTCGGTGGGCAGCGCCAGCTCGTTTACTGTGGCAATGTGCTGTTCGGGATAGATAAACAGCCACTTCCAATCGAGCGCGACGACATCGACCTCCAGCGGCTTGACGGTTTTGTCCAGCTTGTGCCCGGCGGCGATTCGGTCAATCGGGCGGTAAGGGTCGAGCAGATGCGTCCCCACCCACGTCACCGAACCCAGCGCGATGATGATCAGCAGCGGCGCCGACCAGATCACCAGTTCCAACTGGGTCGAATGGTGCCAGTCGGGGGCATGCGGGGCATCGCTGCCAGCCCGGTACTTCCATGCGAACCAAACGGTTAGCGCCATCACCGGCACGATGATCAACAGCATCATCACTGTGGCGACGATCACCAGATGCGCTTGCTGCAATGCAATATCACCGGCGGGATCAAGGATATTGGCGTGACAAGCGCCAAGTGGGGCGACAAGGCCAAGCGGTGCGATCTTGCGGGCCGCTCGGAAAAGGGCGTTTTTTGGCGATTCCATGCCTCACGCCTAGTATTGCTGCACCGCAGCAACGAGTGGACATTTTGTCCCATGCAGTTGATTGCCATCAATGACGAATTGATGCACAATGTATGCGCGCACCGAATACGCGCCAACGCGCCAAAGAGCGTGGCACTGCATACACATGAGAGGATGCCACCAAACCATGACTACCGCCACTGCTGACACTGCCGCGATACACGGCCACGCTGCAAGCGCACACGGCGAACACGCCATTTCCCCCGGCGAGATCGCCATCGGCGTCATCATCGGGCGCACGTCGGAGTTCTTCGACTTCTTCACCTATGCCATCGCATCGGTGCTGGTGTTTCCGAAGCTGATCTTCCCCTACATGACATCGCTCCACGCGACGCTGTGGAGCTTTGCGATCTTTCCGCTGGCCTTTGTGGCGCGGCCCGTCGGATCGTTCTTTTTCATGCGGGTGGACCGGCTGTATGGCCGCACCGTCAAGCTGACCATCGCGCTGTTCCTGCTGGGCGGATCGACGGCGGCGATTGCCTTTTTGCCCGGTTATCAGGCGGCGGGAACGGGCGCGGCGCTGGCTTTGGCGGTATTGCGGCTGGGGCAGGGCTTTGCGCTGGGCGGCAGCTGGGACGGCCTCGCATCCTTGCTGGCGATGAACGCGCCAGAGGAGCGGCGCGGCTGGTACGCGATGATCCCGCAGCTGGGCGCGCCCTTGGGGCTGATCGTGGCCTCGGGGTTGTTCGCATTCCTGCTGTCGGTGTTGCCAGAGCCCGATTTCTATGACTGGGGCTGGCGTTTTCCGTTCTTCGTGGCCTTTGCGATCAATGTGGTGGCGCTGTTCGCCCGCCTGCGCATCGTCGCCACGCCCGAGTTTCAGCGGCTGTTCGCCAGCCGCGATCTGCAACCAGAGCCGCCGCTGTCCACGTTGCGTCAGGAATGGCGGACGATTGTCATTGGGGCCTTTGCGCCGCTGGCCAGCCTGACGCTGTTCCACATGGTGACGGTGTTCCCGCTGAGCTATGTCTATCTGTTCACCAACGAGACGCCAGAAACCTTCCTGCTGATCGAGCTGGGCTCGGCGGTGCTGGGCGTGGGGGCGATCATCGCCTCGGGCGTTCTGGCGGACAGGTTGGGCCGGCGGCTGGTGCTGGGCGGATCGGCGGTGGTGATGATGGTGTTTTCGGGGTTCGCGCCCAACATCCTCAACGCCGGCATGGGCGGCGAGATTGCCTTTATGGTGACGGGCTTTCTGATCCTCGGCGTCAGCTTTGGCCAGAGTTCGGGCGCGGTGGCGGCCAATTTCCCCACGCGTCACCGTTACACAGGATCAGCGCTGACCAGCGATCTAGCATGGCTGATTGGCGCAGGCTTTTCGCCGTTGATCGCACTGTATTTGGCATCGAACTTTGGGCTAATGGCATCGGGCGCGTTTCTGCTGTCCGGCGCGGTGGCAACGCTGGTGGCGCTGTGGTTCAATCAAGGGCTGGGCGCAGGCAAAATGGACATAGGGCACTAAACGCTGCGCATCGCGTATAGGAAGGGCCGACCCCCGCGCCAAACTGGGCAGGGGGCGGCCCTTTTCGCAAGGCGCATTGGGGCCTGCGCCTTGCGGTTGAGCTTTAGGCCAGCGTGCTGATCGTGGAGTTGCTGCTGATAGGGTCAGTGCTGGATGAGGTCGCCGTGCTATCCGTGCTGCTGCTGGAATTGCTGGTTGCCGGTGCTGCGCCGCCACCATGATGGTGATGGCCATGCGCGTGGTGAGTGACTCCGCTGGCCAACTGAGCGCCAACGCTGGCGGTGGCTGCCGGCGAAGAGGAAACGCCGCTGGCGGCAGCCGGCGCCGGAGCGGTACCAGTGGTAGATTGCGCCAGTGCGGCAAAGGCGTTTTGCGCGGTGCTGCTCGCGGTGGACAAGCCTTGGCTGAGCGCGGTCAACGGGTTGATCTGGACGGGGGAAATGCTGCTTGTAGCTGTAACCATCATGAACTCCTTTGGGGCAGCATGATCGCGGGAGGGCTGAGCTGCGAGTACGGATTGTCGCGCATTGCGGTTAAGGGGCTGGATACTCCGACCTGTGTAATGCTGCTTGGTATTGCTGGATTCGCTCATGCTGATACAATTTTGTTGGTAGATGTCGCCCGCCTAATTCCCCCCACCGCGCCGAGCCTTGACTATCCGCAGCAGCCCCCCACATTGCCTACAGCTTCTCTCTCAGCGAGGTCTCCTCATGTCGCGCTATCTGAGCCTAAAACGCTCTTCTACTCTGATTGCGGCCGCTTTGTGGGCGGCCTCCTTGGCGGGGCCGGCCTTCGCCGCAGACCCGACCATCGATCAAATCCACGCCAAGGCCGCCTCGGGCGATACGCAGGGCGCGCTGACGATGATGGAGCCGGTGCTGAAAGATCACCCGAACAGTGCCAAGGCGCATTATGTCGAGGCGGAATTGCTCGCCCACGCGCATCGCATCGGTGAAGCGCGCGCCGAACTGGCCAAGGCTCAGGAACTGGCCCCCGGCCTTCCGGGGGTAAAGCCGCAATCACTTAACCAACTTAATGCTGCGCTGAATGCCACGGCGGGCAGCGTTGCGGGTACGGGGGTGGCAGCACCTGTGCCTGCGCAATCGAGCCTGCCTTGGGGCCCGATTGTTGTCATCGGTCTGGCGGTGTTTGCGCTGTTGGCGATATTGCGCAGGCGTTCTACGCCCGCCTATGTGCCGGCAAATGGGGCGGCTGGATACCCCGCTGGCATGACTGGTGCCCCGGGGCCTGGTTATGCGCCCGGTTATGGCGGGGGTATGCCTATGGGCGGCGGAATGGGCGCCGGAATGGGTGGGGGTATCCTCGGTGGCTTGGCGAGCGGCGTGGCGATGGGCGCGGGCGTTGCCGTGGGCGAAGAGGTTATCGGCCATATGTTCGGCGGGCATCAATCCGGCATTGGAGGCATGGGAGGCGGCATCGCCGATCCCAATGCCGATATGGGCGGTAATGATTTCGGCATTTCCGACGCTGGCTCGTGGGATGATGGCGGTTCGGGTGGCGGCGACGGAGGGTGGTGAGCCGGCAATCGCGGTTGGATGCGTAAATGATTATTCCCTCTTTCAATTTCACGCGCAAAGTTGCGCATAGGTCGCCGCATATAAAGGGGCGCAGCGCCCCAACAATGCAGGAGATTAAGATGCGTAAACTGGTTCCCGTTCTTGCTTCGATGGCCATGCTGGCCGCTCTGAACCCCGCTCAGGTTGAGGCCAAGGGCTGCCTGCGCGGCGCTGCTGCTGGCGCTGTTGTTGGGCATTATGCCCACCATCACGCCGTGATGGGCGCTGTGGGGGGCTGCATCGCCGGCCGCGCTTACTACAAGCACAAGGCGAAGGTGGCTGCTCAGCAGCAGGCGCAAGTGCATCAGGGTCACTGATATCAACCCACCCAGCCCTAACGGCTGAGTGACGCGAAAGGGCCGGGGCGGTTGGGCGAAAGCCTGCCGTACCCGGCCTTTTGCGCGGCAACCGGGTGGTTTATTGGGTGACGACGCGTACGGTAATGCGCGGCGAGCTGCCCTTTGGACCCAGATGCAGCGGGATATCGCGTTCCAGGTGGATGTGCAGGCTGGCAGCCTGCTTGGGGTCGATCTGCAAGGTGTAGTCGCCCGGTCGCAGCTGTTCGAACAAGAAATAGCCGTCGCCTTCGGTGCGGGCGTGGGCGACCTGCTTGCCCTTGGCGTTGATGACCCACAGGATCAGGCCGGAAACTTCCCTGCCATTGGGCTTGGCGCCGCCGGTTGTTGCGTCCGCCACGAAATAGGCGGTGCCCTCAACGTCGCTGAGCGATACCACCGCAAAATTGGCGATCTGGATTCGCCCTGCGCGCGGCACCAGTTCCACGCCGTCGCTGACCGGGGCGAGGGCAATGTCGGGCAGCGAGCTGCTGTCGATCTTTAAATTGGTGCGGGTGCCGTCGCCGATGGCGCCGATCAAGGTTTCGCCCTGTTTGTCGGTGGTGCCGTGCTGCGAGCCCGTGTTGAAATCGACGCTCGCCAGCGGCTCGTCGCCGGGGCCGAAACGCCCGTCGCCGGTGGTGTCGTGAAAGGCGCGGGCGACCACCGCGCCGCCAGCCGACAGGCCGGGCCGTGCCATGAAAAACTTGTCGGTCAGCGGGTTGCGGCCAAAGCTGAAGGCCAGACGCAGCACAAAGCTGTAATCATGCAGCGGGGCACCGTAATTGCCGTCGAACGACAGGGTGAACCGGTCAAAGTGGTGCTGCGTCGAAGCGGTGAGTGTCGTCTGGTGCCCGGCGATGGAATAGGTGAGCCCGCCACGAATGGCGGTGCGGTCGTCGATGGCGTGATCGGCCTCAATGCCGGCCTCTGAAATGCCCAGTTGCGGCAGCATGGTATAGGCCAACATCGCGCGAAACTGGGTGCGGCGACCCGAATAGGATGACAGATCAAACGAACCGAGCAGGGTTTGGCTGGATGCGCCGCCGGGGTTGGAGGTGCCGGTGTAATCGAAGCTGTTCGACGCCACGAACCGCGCCACCGACAGCGACCCGCGCAACGATGCATCGGTCTGGATTTGCCCATTGGTGAAATCCAGACGGTCAAAATGCGCCGACAATGGCAGGTAAATCGCGCCAGAACCTTTGCCAAAATGCACCGTGGTGTTGAGGTCCAGATTGTCGGCGCGGCGCATCGGCAGATCGTCGGCGGAGCGGACCTCGTCGATGTAATTGCCGCCGTATTCGGCATGGGTCAGCACATAGGTGACCCCCGCGAGCTTGCCGCCCAGCCCGACCTCTGCCGCCGTGCCCGCACCATTTGGGCCAGCGCCACTTTGCGCGCCCAGATCCAGCTTGATCGCCACGCCGGCCAGCCCCGTGCGCAGGCCCGCATAGCTCTGCCAGCGATCGAGCCCGCCGGATTGAAACCACGCGCCCCCAGCGTTCCCGTAAACGCGGGCGACAGGCCATATTGCGCCAAAGCAATCGCCCGCCACGCGCCGTAATCGGCGGTGGGGTTGAAATTGGGACCCTTGACGCCCAGCAGATCGACGTCTTTTTGCGCCACGCCGGCGGTGTAGATGAACTGCCCCTTGGGAATGCGCCCGTCGCCGACGCTGATCTGGCGGACTTCCTCTCGGCGTTGGCCCTGGGGGCCGTAAAACACCAACCGAAAGACATTGAGCCCGAAATCCACTGGCACGGCAAGAAACTGATATTGCCCGTTAACCGGCGTGTTCGTGGAACCAATCAGCGTGTCGTTGCGATACAATTCCACGTCATAGCCATCGGGCAAGGCCCCGCGCAGATCGATGGTATCGAACACAGAAACCCGCGATAAAGGTGCGTTGGTAACAAAGGCACCGCGCCCGCTGGTACTGCGCAGGCCCATTGGCAACGATACGGTGGACACGTCGCCCATCTGAAACTCGCTGGCGTGCAGGGGGCCCAGCAGATCGGCGTCGGGATCGCGGCGGCCCAGCTCGATCCGCGCGGCGGTGAGGCCGTAATTGCTGGCGGTGCTGAGGAATACCCGGCCCGTCATAAAGCCGACATCGCCGGCCAGCCGCAGGTCGTTTTCTATGCGCGCGCCTAGCGAAGTGTCACTGATCGCGCGGGTTTCCAGCTCGCCGATGGGGATGCTGAACGCGGCATAGGGCAGGTTTTCGCGCGGCCAGTGTTTTTCTGGCTGGCTGCTGGAGCGCGATCCCACGCGGTCACGCGCGGCCTCGCGGGCGGCGCGCTGTTCATAGGGGAAGGGCTCGCAGGTCTTCACCGTGACGGTCTGCTCGTGCAGATTGACCATCAGCCCCAGCGGCATAATATCGGCGAAACGCGCAGCGCGCAGGTATAATTCGCCCTGATAAGCCACCGCATCGCCCGTGCCCAACGCCACCTCGCGTCCTTCGACGGTCAGTTTTCGCTCGCGCAGATTGAGCGTCAATGTGCGGCGCTGCGCCAAAAACCACCCGCTGGCGTAATGGCCATCGTCGCTGACCGCGATGGCCAGATCGAGGAACCGCGCGATCGCCCCCAGCGGCAGATAGACCCCTTGCCGCAGGCCATAGCCGGTGATCGTGTCCGCCATTTCGCCATGCTGGGTCTGGATTTGCAGGATCAGCTCGGCGTCTTCTGTCAGCGCGGGCGGAGGGCCGGAAAGGGCATGTGATGCGGTATCAGTTGGGCCAGCACATGCCGCGGACACCGGCGTGGGTAGAGGCAGGGTAACACTGGCGGCAGCAACAGTTGTCGGCGCTGCAGGCAGGCCAAACGCAGGATGGGGCAGCGTGTTGGGCAGGGATTTAGCGGCTGGCGGTGGGGCAATAGCTGGCGCTTTGGGTGCGGCCTCCGGCTGTACGGTCGCTGGCTTGTTGGCTGGCGCTGGGGCGGCGCCAAAGGCAGGCGTTGGCAAGGCAGGCGCGGCTGGAGTTGCCACAGGCGCTGCGGAAGGTGGGGCTGGCGGCGGCGATGTCACCGCCGGCGCGGCGGCAGGAACCATAACGGTAGGCGCTTCGACGATCGGCGAGGTTGGAGTGGCGGGGGGCGGCGCGGTGGGGGCTGGCGGGGCGTCAGCTTCCGGGGCAAGCGCAGCGGGTTGTGCTGGCACAGGCGCGGGTAATGGGGGGGGCGCCATTTCTACTGGCGGCGCGGGACTGGCAGCGGGCTGGGCTGGAACTACCGTGGGCGTCAGCGCAGGGGCCTCTGTGGAGGCGTTGTCGGCGAGGTTTGGCGCGGGTTCGACGGGGGGGGGCGGGGTTGCGGTATCTGCGGCGACAGGCACGATGGCCGCCTCGGCTTGTGCCCGCTGGGCCGTGGGAGTCAACGCCTTGCTCCGGCGCGATCTTTTGGTGTGCGGCGAGGCGTGTGGAACCGTGGCGCTAGGCTCTGCCGCTGCGTGTGCGAATTTGGGCGCGGGCAGGGTGGGTTTTTGCGCCTTGCGCGCAGGTTTCGCCGGCGGATGGCCATCATGGCCTCCTTCCACTGGCTTTTGCTGAGAGCAGCTATAGTCAAGGTTCAGCAGCAGCCCGGCGCCAAGGATCGCCCGCCCTAACTGACGCTTGTCCGGCCCTCGGCGCTTATTGCCTCGCCCGGCGAAGGTCACGGCACGGTGAATTCCTGCCGGGCCAGAATCTTGCCGGGCGCCGCGTCGTCATCGGTGTAGGTGATGGTCAGCCGCGCGCCATGTGTCAGCAAGGCCGGGCTTGCCTTGGGGTCGATGGCCAGCTTGACCAGGCGGCGGTTGATCTCGGTGTAAACGCCCAAGCCACGCACCTGCGCCAGCGGGGTATTGACGCCTGCCGCCGTCACCGAAATGTCGCCAAAGGCCGAACGCGTGCCTTCGCGGGTGATGGTCAGGGCGATGCCGCGCTTGCCATCGGGCATGGATGTCATTGCGATATCGGTGATGCCGACATTCAGCGTCGTGGCGCCCACCCGCACGATCACCGGGATCGAAATGCCAAAACGCGGGGTGATATGCACGCCGATACCCTTGGCATTGTCTTGGCCCGTGGCCTGCTGGATCGACAGGCCGCCATCATCTGGCGGCACTGCCACCACCGAAAAGTGCGTGTGATATTCACCCGGCGGCAGATCTGGTGGGACATGCGCCATCACCCGGATCAGCTGCGATTCATTGTTGCCCAGCGTCACCCGATGCGGCGACCACCGCAGAAATCCCGAGGAAGTTTTTACGCGGGCCTGCGCCGCAGCGTCAGTCACAGTCGCCAGATCAACGATTTGCCCGTCCTCGGTCATCATTTTATCGACGAGGGTGATATCGTAATCGCCCGCGTTGGTGGTGCGATTATAGATGCCGATACTGGCGACGCGGTTGTGTTCGTCGATGACCACCCGCTTGGGGTAAAGGTTGATGTCGCCCATGCCTGTGACTGCGCCTTCGGGTGGCTGGTCATGCGTCGGGCCGGATGTGGGGGCTGCTGCGCTGGGCAAGGTTTGCAATTGCCCGCCCTGTGCATGCGCCATAGAGGCGGCGCACAACGCGACCATGACCGACGAAAACCATCCGAATTTGACGTTGGCGCGGCGGCTTGCGGCCCCGCGGATTTCAGAAACCATGTCGCACGACGCTCCGATTGTGTGTTTCGCAGCGGATTATGTGATTATACGTGGTTAATGGCAACCGGCTGGCCGGTTTAAGTCACAGGCTTGATAGCCTATTGATAGGTTACGGTGGCGGTGTAGGTGCCGTTGTAAGATCCTGGGGCTTGTAAGGCATTTACGTTCAGTGTGCCGCCGACGGTGAAATAGCACGTCGTGCCGGCGCAAGAGCCCGACGCCACCGAAGGCGCGGTGGTAAAGGTCATGGAATTGCCGCCAGACGTCACTGTGCCAGGGCTGGTGGTAATATTCACCATCTGATTGGCTTGCAGGGTCACCAAAAAGGCATCGTAAGCGGTGGTGGAATTGCTCATAAAACTGACGCCGCCAGTGACCGATCCTGTGCCAGAGGTCGGCGAAACGGTGACCGTGCCGGAGGTGTTGGCTGCAAAGATCCCAAAGTTCAAGCCATAGCCGGCCCAATGAACCATGGAAATGGGCGCAATAATAGCGGCGCCTGCTGTGCCGGTCGTCGCCGTGGAATTGCCAGCGGCCTCCGCCATGCCTGGATGCCATGTGGCAAGGAATAGGGCTAGCGCGAGCTTCTTCATCGCTGGTCCTTCCTGCTAATTGGCCTCGTGGCGCCTATGCGCTGCGGAAATGCGGATGGGGCCGGGCATGTACCCGGCCCCGCGTGCATCAGTTGTAGGTCACCGTCGCGGTGTAGGTGCCCGAATAGGCGCCGGCGGTTTGCACGGCCGGAACGGACAGAACGCCGCCAACCGTGAAGCTGGCAGCACCAGCCGCCAGCGTGCCGGTCCCGGCCGAAGGCGCGGTGGTGAAGGACATTGCAGTGCCTGGGCCGGTCAGCGAGCCGCCAGTTGTGGAGATGGTAAACGTGCGGGTGGTATCGCCGGCAACTGTGAATGCATCGGCAGTCGTACTGGCTGTGCCGACTAACACAGGCCCGGTGTAGGTTCCCGTACCCGTTGCGGATACGGCCACAGTGCCAGTTACGCTGGGAACGAAAGTGCCGAAATTCAGCGAAGCTCCAGCAGTATGCGTCAGCACCAAGGGCGCAACCACGGTGGCAGTCGCGGTGCCAGTGGCGGTAGAAGTGTTGCCAGCCGCGAAGGCCGCGCCCGACGAAAATGCAATAAGTGCTGCTGCGATAACAAACTTCTTCATAGACCTGACCCCTTAGTTACGACCTGCGGCATGTCTCATGCACCGCCAGCCTTCGCGAACGCCGGGAGGAGACCCAAGGGTTCCCCGTCGTTGTCACTAGGGACTAACCCGTATTGGTTAATATTTGGTTGGCTTGATGGCGGCGAAGGACCTGCGCCAACGGGGCCCGGCCTTCTGGCCGAACCCTCTTGCGAAGTCTGTACTGAGACGAGGGCTCTGACGGGGTCAGTCGTCAGAGCCCCCAAGACTTACCGCTGGCGCCGCTGTGGCGGTGGCGGCGGGAGGCATCACTGATAGGTGATGGTCACCGGATAATTGCCAGCGTACGAGCCGCTTGGCTGCGCACTGGCGACAGTCAGCGTGCCGCCGACGGTAAATGCGCCGGTGCCGGTGCCGTTCAGCGTGCCCGAGGTGACGCCGGTAGGCAGCGCGGTGGTGAAGGGCATCGAGTCATTCGCCGCGTCCTTAATGGTGCCGCTGCCGGTGGTGATCGAATAGCTGCGGTTGGGATCGCCGGCGACGGTAAAGCCGTCCGCGGTGGGGGTGACGCCGGATACCGACGTGGGGCCGGAGAAGCTGGCCGCGCCGCTGGTTGGGTCAACCGCGACGGTGCCGCCAGTGCTGGCAGTGAAAGAACCGAAGTTCAGCGCCGCATTGGTGACATGGTATAGCTGAAGTGGCCCAACAACAACCGCCTGGGCAACGCCATTGGCAGTCGATGAGTTTTGCGCGAAGGCGGATGTAGATGTTGCGGCAATCATAACGGCGGCAATTGCAAATTTATTCATTATAGTACCCCTTGCAGTATTTGTGACGTAATATATTCATATGCGAAATCTAATGTTTTTGTTTTTGTGTTTCGTGGGATTATCAGCATCCCTCGTCCCGTAATCTCAAAATAGCGATGATTGCTGAGATTCGGCTTGTGAATATTGCCTAGTGTTTATGCTTATCGGGGGGTTAATGACCGGAGGAGTGCTGGCGGAGCCCATAACGCGCCATGCTGCCTCCGGGCGCGCCTCAATATATTGGTTTATATGTGATATATGCATTCTGCGGGGTGGCGCGGGCAACGTGCGGGCGCGATCAGGCGCGACGCGCCGCCGATGGTAAGGTGATACTGACGTTAACCTTCAGAGAAAGTCGCAGATTTAATGCGAAAATGTCGGAAAAAATGTGGCTGCAATTGCGCATGGCTGGCAGCCGGCGCCGGCGTTTAGTCGTAGCTGACGACCACCGGAAAGCTGGCGCGATAGCGCGCAGGTTGCAGCGTTGCCGGCAGCGCCAGCGTGCCGCCGACTACAAAACTGTCGGTTCCGTCCGCCCCGATCAGCCCGAATGTGCCCGCCCCCGGCCTGCTGGCGGTGGTGACGGTAAAGCCGACAATAGTAAGGGTGGGGGCGGGGCCACCGCTGTCGGCCACTCCGGTGATCGTCAGCTTGGTGGGGGCGGACACCGAATAGGCGTGGCCAGCCTCGCCCGAAACGGCGAAACCTGCCGCATGTGGGGTGATGCAACTGCCGCCGACGTTGGCCCCTCCCATACCAGAAAGCGCGCAGATTTGCGCAGCGCCGCCGCTATAGCTGGCGCCAGTGGCGGAAATGGTGACGGCGCCCGGCGTGCCTTGCCCGCTGGCCAGCATGCCGAAATCGAGGTCTGCGGTTTGGTGAACGGTGATGGGCTGGATCACCACCGCCGTCGCAAAGCCCATCGCGCTGGTGCTGACGCCCCCGGCATGGGCCAACCCCGGCATGGCGAGCATGGCCAGGATCGCCGCGCGTAACAGGCGGCGCGCTCTCACCCGGTCACCGCCAGCACAGTTGCGGTGATCGGCGGCGATATGCTGAATGCGCCGCCGTTGGGGGTGTCTCCACCCGCCCGCGTGATGCTGAGCCGCGCGCCGACATGGAACGTAACGGAACATACCCGCGAAACGCAGCCCGTTATGGTGGTGGTGATTGGGCGGCCGGGTTCGATATGTGCCGCGCCCGGCAGGTCGGTGTCAAAATTGCCGAGGCCGCCGGTGATCGCGCCCTGAGTTACGGGCGGAATATTGGCGAGGGCGATTTGCACCACGACGTTGATCGGGCGGCCATCTTCGGTTCCGCGATCATAGCTAATGGTGAATTGCGCCGGCCCCACCCCGGCATAGCCCATGGGCAGGACATTATCGTTGGTAACCTCGCCCGAGGCGCCGACAGTGCGTGCGCCGCTGTCGATCACCACCATCGTACCAAAACGCAGCTGCTGTTCGGCCCGGACGTTGAGGGAGGTTGCCAAGGGCCACGCAGGCAGGGGGGAGGGTTTGGGTGTATTGGCGTTTGCGCCCGCACCCAATGCCGCCAGTAAAACCACCGCGCCCGCCAGTCGCATGGAGCGCCGTGTGATGGGGTGCGGAAAATGGAAGCGCTGTGTCATAACCGGCGGAAGCCCTCGCTGAGTAGGGGCATACTTACCAGTGCGTTTAGGAAGCTTCGAGGGCCGTTAAGTACTTATCCGGGGATGAATGCCGCCCTGTCCAGCAGCGGGACAGTGGTGCGCGCAAAGCTTACCACTGCCGTTGGGGGCATGGATCACGCCGCTGGCAGCAACCGCTTTTCGGTGGCGATGGTCTGTATGGCCTTTTGCAGCTTCTCAAAGGCGCGCACCTCGATCTGGCGCACGCGCTCGCGGCTGACGCTGTATCGCTGCGACAGTTCTTCCAGCGTTAACGGCTCTTCCACCAGACGGCGGTCGGTGAGGATGGCGCGTTCGCGCTCATTCAGCCCGCCCATCGCCTCGGTCAGCAGCGCGTGGCGCCAGCCGGCTTCTTGCGCGGCGGCGGTGGTTTCGTCCTGCAAGGGGTTCTGATCGGCCAGAACGTCCTGCCACTGGCCTTCGCCCTCGTCATTCAGGCTGACGTTGAGGCTGGCGTCGCCGCCCATCATCATCCGGCGGTTCATATTGACCACCTCGGCCTCTGGCACGCCGAGGTCGGTGGCGATCTTGCGCAAATCATCGGGGTGCAGATCGCCGTCCTCGTAAGCGTCGAGGTTCTTTTTCATCCGGCGCAGGTTGAAGAACAGCTTCTTTTGCACAGCCGTGGTGCCGATTTTGACCAGCGACCACGAGCGCAGGACATATTCCTGAATGCTCGCCTTGATCCACCACATCGCATAGGTGGCAAGGCGGAAGCCGCGATCGGCCTCAAACTTCTTCACGCCCTGCATCAAGCCGATATTACCCTCGGAGATCAGCTCGGCAACCGGCAGGCCGTATCCGCGATAACCCATGGCGATCTTGGCCACCAAGCGCAGGTGGCTGGTGACCAGCTGGCGCGCGGCTTCGGGGTCTTGATGTTCGGCGTAACGCTTGGCGAGCATATATTCCTGCTCAGCCGACAGCATCGGGAATTTCTTGATTTCCGCCAGATAGCGGTTCAGCCCCGCCTCACCAGACAATACGGGCAGGCTAGATGCGCCCTGGGGCACATTGCTGTCTCCGACACGTTCTTCGATTTTGGCGCGCTTGGCAGCTTGGGCCCGGTTTGCAGCTGAGGCAGTTGTCATTGCGGTCATATTCCTTCCATAGTCAGCACACCCTTGACGAACCCTGAACAGGCATCCCTCGGCAGTGGCCACATGACACCGAAACTCCTCACCCAATATGACCCCGAAGGCGTCAATCGGTGAGGTGTTCCAGCAGTTCCCGCATGTCAGCGGGCATTTCACTGGTGAAGCGCAGCGCCTCACCGGTAACAGGATGAATAAACCCCAGAACCGCCGCATGCAATGCCTGCCGCTCAAATCCGAGGCTTTCCGTGAGTGCTTTTAACGATTTCTGTGATCGGCCATAAGCCTGATCGCCCAGCAACCCATGCCCGATAGAGGCCATATGCACGCGCACCTGATGCGTGCGCCCCGTCTCCAGCCGGCATTCGACCAAAGCGGCGGCGTCGCGGGCATCGCCTAGCTGCTCCAGCGTGCGGTAATGGGTGATGACATGCTTGCCGCGGCTCTGGACCGATTCGGGCTCGCTCGGCTCGTCTTCGACGGGTTTGGGGCGGTTGCGCATCGGAACGGCGCGTTTGGCGGGGCCGCCGGTGTTGGGCATTTCCTGATACCGCTCGCGGGGTTGATGCTCGGGCACCAGCGCCATTTTCTTGCGGTCGGCGGGAGACCTTGCGATCACCCCGGTCAGCGTGCCTTCGGCAGGCTTGGGCCAGCCGCTGACGATCGCCAGATAGGCGCGCTCAATCGAGTGGTCGGCGAATTGTTTGGCGAGGCCCTCGTGCGCGGCGTTGCTCTTGGCGACCACCAACAGGCCCGACGTGTCCTTGTCGATCCGGTGGACGATACCGGGGCGCGCGACGCCGCCAATGCCCGACAGGCTGCCCTTGCAGTGATGCAGCAGGGCATTGACCAGCGTGCCGTCCATATTACCCGCCGCCGGATGCACGACAAGACCAGCGGGCTTGTCCACCACGATCACATGCGCGTCCTCATAAACGATGGTGAGCGGGATTTCCTGCGCCTCGGCGGCCAGCGGGGCCACTTGCGGCATGTCGATGGTGAAGCCTGCGCCCTCCGCCACCTTGAACGAGGCGGTTTTTATCACCTTTCCGCCCAAGCAAACCCGCCCCTCGTCGATTAAGGCCTGAAGCCGCGCGCGCGAAAGTTGCGGCAGTTCGGGATTGGCGGACAGTGCCTCTGCCAACGCGCGATCCAGCCGGCCAGCCGACGTAATCGTGCCTCTCAACAATGCGTCATCGGCATCGTCTGTGTGAAGTGCTTGAATAAGGCCCCCATCCCGGTTCATTAGGCCCAAATGGGAAGCAATCCGACAAAGACAAGGGTGCAATTCACCAATCGCATCGCAGAGGCGCTGTTCACCGAGGCGCGGCGCGCCCATCCGCATGAGTGTTGCGGGCTGATGCTGGGCGCTGCGATCGGTCCCATTACGACCATTTCCGCGATCCTGCCCGCCGCCAATGTCGCCCCCGATCCGCTGCGCCATTTCGAAATTGACCCCGCCGCCCTGATCGCCGCGCATCGTGCGGCAAGGGCCAATATGACCGTAGGCGCTGGCCCGGCGATGCTCGGCTATTACCATTCGCACCCCACGGGCGAATCCGTACCCTCGGCCACCGACGCCGCTTGCGCCGCGCATGATGGGCTGATTTGGGCGATTGTCGCGGGTAAATCCCTGCAATTCTGGCGTGATGGCGAACAAGGCTTCGAAGCGCTTTCCTATGACGTCATGGACGGTTAAGGGGGGTGTTACAGCGCGTACCCAGCTTTGGATGCAGGAAATCTCGAAAATGACCACCCCGCCCACCATTCCCTATCAAAACCTGGACCTCGCCGCGATGCTGTGTTCGCGGCTGTGCCACGATATGCTGAGCCCGGTGGGCGCACTGTCGAACGGGTTGGAGCTGCTGGCGGACGAAAAAGACCCGCAAATGCGCGCGCGCTGCATGGAATTGCTGGAACAATCCGCGCGCACCAGCGCCGACAAGCTGAAGTTTTTCCGGCTGGCATTCGGCGCGGCGGGGGGCTTTGGCGACGCCGTGCCGGTGCACGAACCGCATTCCTTGATAGAGGCTCTGGTGCGTAACAATGGTCGGATCGTACTCAGCTGGAGCGTCAATGCCGAGGCGCTGCCCAAGCCAGCGGTCAAGACGCTGCTGAACCTTGCGGCGATCGGCATAGAGGCTTTGGTGCGCGGCGGCACGTTGGATATCGCGGTCGAATTGCGGCAAAACGCCAGCGAGATCGCCATCCGCGCCAGCGGCCCGCGCATCGCCTTTGACCCTACCGTGGGCGCGGCGTTGGAGGGCACGCTGCCGCCCGCCGAGCTGTCCAGCCGTACCGCCCCCGCAGCGATGATCGCGCAAATGGCGGCGCGCACCGGCGGCAGCTTGCAGTTTGCTGTCAGCCCCGAGGCGCTGGTGCTGGGCGCGGTACTGCCGCTGGGCTAGGCCATGAGCGAGCTCATCCACGCCGAGGCGCCATCGCCCAACCATGATGAGCGCAAACTGCCCATTACGATGGTAGTTTTGCACTATACCGGCATGAAGACCGGGGCTGAAGCATTGGCGCGGCTGACCGACCCGGAGGCCAAAGTCTCCGCCCATTATCTGATCGACGAGGATGGCGTGGTGACCGCGATGGTCCACGAGGATCGCCGCGCGTGGCATGCGGGCGCCGCCTATTGGCACGGGATTACCGACGTGAACTCGGCGTCGGTGGGGATAGAGCTGGTTAATCCGGGGCATGAATGGGGATACCGCGCATTCCCCGAGGCACAGATGGGCGCGCTGATACCTTTGTTGGCGGATATCATCTGGCGGCATGGCATTCAGTTGGGCGATGTGGTGGGCCATTCGGATGTCGCGCCGGCGCGCAAGCAGGACCCCGGCGAATTGTTCGATTGGCCGCGTCTGGCGCGTCTTGGTCTGGCGCTGCCGACGCCCCGCCCGCGTATCCGTCTGCTGCACGAAAATCCCGGCGCGTTCTATCTGGGGTTGGAGCGGCTGGGCTATGACATCGCCGACGGCCGGGCCGCCGTCACCGCGTTCCAGCGCCGTTTCCGCCCCAAATGTATCGACGGCGAGATCGACGGCGAATGCGGCGCGTTGTTGTTTGAATTGCTGATGCGGCGCGATGTGGTGGATTCGCCCGAATAGGCGTGCTAGGGGACCCGTGCGTCAGGGGGCCGGGCAGCCGCGGGTGTCGTAAAACACGCGAGGAAAGTCCGGGCTCCACGAAACAAGGGTGGCGGGTAACGCCCGCCGGGCGGGGGAACCGGCCGCATATGCGACTAGGCCCGAAGCTTAGGGAAAGTGCCACAGAGAGCAGACCGCCGATGGGCTTTCGGATTTCGATCCGGTGCCACAGGCAAGGGTGAAAGGTTGCGGTAAGAGCGCAACGCGCCGCTGGTAACAGGGGCGGCATGGCAAACCCCACCCGGAGCAAGACCAAATAGGGGCGGCGCGCTCGTAAGAGCAGGTTGTTTCGGCCCAGATCGCCCGGGTTGGTCGCTAGAGCGCCATGGCAACATGTCGCCAAGAGGAATGGCTGCCGTCGGCGCCCGCGTCTTTTGGGATACGGGGCGCCGTCACAGAACCCGGCTTACAGGCCCCCTGACGCAAATGGCCCTATCGGAGTGGGGGATTATCCGCGACAACCCATTGGCCATCGCTAAAGCGGTAGATATGCGGTGAAATGCAGCGTTGCTGATGTGAGCAATCGTCTGCCACGGTCTTGGCAAATTGGTCCAGCTTTGGCCCATTGGGCAATTTGCCGACAAACACAAATTGGTCGGATACGACGGTCACGAACATCTCTGGCCCAACCGCTTTGGACCATACCGCCCAATTTTCACGTTGCGTCAGCAAACTGCCAAGGTATTCCTTGGCCTCGAAAGCCACGGCATCCTTTTCGAGCAGGTTGGTAATCGGCAGCTTCGGAAGGTGGGTGTAGGTCTGGTTTTCGCCTAACGTCCAAGCCTCGGCGGCTGTCAGCTGCAGTTTGGCGAGGGCGGATATATCCGCCAGCTTGATGCTGTTCGCGCTGTCGAAGTCGAGTATTTCGTAAAGGCCACCGCCGATGGGGCGAAATTCAGGCAGGTCGTTCTTTTTTGAATTTTTGAACATCTCCCTGATATATAATATATATTGCTCGTCGCGAACGATGACGCGTAGATTTGATTTTTCATCAATTTTTCCGCCAGACGCGCTCGATATTTTGATGATGAATTCATTTTTCGCATCAAGGCAATCTTTCGCCGATGCAGTCAGGCAATATCTGTAAATTCGATCAAGATTAATGGTGAGGTCATGTTGGTTTGCGATGCCGCTGCCGACAATGGCAAGGCTATCGCCTGGCTTGGGCTTGATGATTGCCTTGGGGTTCTGGGCCTGAAACGCGTGGATCATTTCGCCCGTAAACTGGCTGGGCGAAGGTTGTTGGGCACAAGCCGCACTGCTGACAGACGCGGACATCAGGATTGCGCATAACCGATACCGCATAGTTCGCTTCTGCCCTATTTGGCTGTGTTTATTTCGCCGCAGTGACTGCCACACTGCTGGCGGAGTGGTGCAACGCATGGAAACGCTGGCCGGAAATGAAACCCAGCCCCAATACCAGAGCCATGCCGGCAAGCCACACGACAATCAGCTGCGGCGTGGACAGCGAAAGTGGCCCGATTTTATATCGCGCAGGTGGGGATACATCGCCGGCGTGCCGCGCTGCAACCTTACGCAACGCGGCCAGCTTGCCAGCCAGCATGGGATCGTTTGCCGCCTGCGCCTCCAACTGTGCCCGCTCATCGGCATCCAGCGTGCCATCGGCATAGGCCACCAACACGTCACTGGGCAGCGTCTCATTGGTCACGGTCATGGTGTTCTCCGGTGGCAGGGGGCAGGTGCGCGGTGTGTTTCAACCGCGTCCTATGCTGGTATATTCAAAACCCTTGGCGCGGATTTCCGCCGGTTGGTAGATGTTGCGCAGATCGACCAGCACGGGTGCCTTGGCCAGCGATTTGATGCGGGCGAAATCGAGCGCGCGGAAGGCGTCCCATTCGGTGACGATCACAACCGCATCGGCGCCCTCGATGGCGGCGTATGCATTGGCGTGCATGGTGACGCCGGGCATCATCGGCGCGGCCAGCGCCATGCCCTCTGGGTCATAGGCGGTGACTTCCACCCCGGCGTCGATCAGCGTTTGGGCGATGGCGATGCTGGGGGCGTCGCGCATGTCGTCGGTATTGGGCTTGAAGGTCAGGCCCAGCAGCGCCACGCGTTTGCCGCGTGCGCCCGCCGCGCCGCCGATAGCATCCACCACCTTGCGGCCCATGGCGCGCTTGCGGCTCTCGTTGACCTTGACCACCGCCTCGATGATGCGGGTGGGGCTGTCGGCGTCCTCGGCGGTTTTCAGCAGCGCCAGGGTGTCCTTGGGGAAGCACGATCCGCCATAGCCCGGCCCGGCATGGAGGAATTTGTTGCCGATGCGGCCATCCATGCCGATGCCGCGCGCCAGATCCTGCACATTGGCGCCGACCTTTTCGCACAGATCGGCCATTTCGTTGATGAAGGTGATCTTGGTGGCGAGGAAGGCGTTGGCGGCATATTTGATGAGCTCGCTGGAGCGGCGGCTGGTGAACAGGATCGGCGAGGCGTTGAGGAACAGCGGGCGGTAAACCTCTGTCATCACGCCCTTGGCCCATTCGTCCTCGGTGCCGATGACGATGCGGTCGGGGCGCTTGAAATCGCCGATGGCGGCGCCTTCGCGCAGAAATTCGGGGTTGGAGGCGACGGCGAACCGCACGTCGGGTTTGGTTTCCCCAATGATCCGTTCGACCTCGTCGCCAGTGCCGACGGGGACGGTGGATTTGGTGACGATGACGGCGGGCGATTTCAGGTTTTCGCCCACTTCCTGCGCCACTGCATGCACGAAGGACAGGTCGGCATGGCCATCGCCGCGCCGGCTGGGGGTGCCCACCGCGATGAAGATGGCGCTGGCCCCCTCGATACCGGCGGCCAGATCGGTGGTGAAACCGAGACGCCCGGCCTTGACGTTGCCCGCCACCAGCTCGGCCAAACCGGGTTCGTAGATCGGCATGACGCCGGCGTTCAGCGCGGCGATCTTGGCGGGGTCCTTGTCGATGCAGACCACATCGTGTCCGAAATCGGCAAAACAGGCGCCTGATACCAGGCCCACATAGCCAGATCCGACCATGGCGATTTTCATGAATCTATCCTCAGTTCAATGTCTGCAAGGTGGTAGAAATGGCGCCGTTTTCCTCGCGCGCCTCGATCAGCCAGCGCGAAGTGCCTTCCAACCCCAGCGCCGTCAACCTTCCGCTGGCAAAGGCGCCGGTGTCAATGCCGACGCGGTTAGCTGTAACGTTGGCCTCGTCGAAGATCGTGTGCCCATGTACCACGATCGCACCATGATCGACATTGCTGGAAAGGAATGGCTCGCGGATCCAGCGCAGGTGATAGGGCGATTGCTGCTCGATGGGTTTGCCGGGAACAATGCCGGCGTGGACGAACAGATAGTCGCCGATGCGGATATGATCTTCAAAGCTGTCGATAAAAGCAAGCGTTTCCGCAGGGATGGCGGCGCGCAGCATGGCCTGCACTTCCTCAAAGCTGGCCTCGGTATAGGCCTGCGGGTCGATACCGAAACTGATCGCCGTTTCGCGCCCGCCGTGGCGCAGTAGGGTGCGCAAAACGTCAAGGTTTTCTAGCGACTCCAGCAGCATTTCCTCGTGATTGCCCAGCAGAATATGCAGGTTTCGGCGTTGCTGCCAGACTGCCGCGAAGGCCAGCACCCCGGCGCTGTCGGGCCCGCGATCAACCAGATCGCCCAGCAGAATGGTGGTGGTTTCGGCAGGCGCCACTGCATCCCGCCGCGAATCGTCCAGTTCAATCGCGGTGGCCAGCGCGGTCAGCAGATCCAGCCTGCCATGGATGTCGCCCACCGCATAAACGCGCTTATCGGCTGGAATCGCGGGTTTGCTGCGGCCATCGCGGGGGCGCAAAAACTGGCGTAAATAGCCGATCATGAGATGCTGTGGCGCATGTGTTTAATTCCCCAGCGATTAGGCCCGGCGTCGCTGACGGTCAAGGTGATGCTGCATTTGCGAAGGGGTTATGCCCCCTCTTGTGCCCCTCTTGTAATCGCCAGAATGTGTGCGAGATAGCGGCATTACCTATAGGAGTACCCGCATGGTTCGATTTCTGCATACGATGATCCGGGTTTCCGACCCCGACGAAACGATCAGGTTTTTCAATCTCCTAGGCTTGAAGGAAACGCGTCGTTTTTCGTCAGAGCAGGGCAAGTTTACGCTGATTTATCTGGCGGCGCCGGGACAGGATTACGAGGTTGAACTGACGTATAACTGGCCCGCAGAGGGCGACGGCGAAACCTATACGGGGGGCAGAAACTTTGGGCATCTGGCGTTTCAGGTGGCCGACATCTATGCGACTTGCCAGAATTTGCTGGACGCTGGGGTGACGATCAACCGCCCGCCGCGCGATGGTCATATGGCCTTTGTAAAGACACCGGACGGCATTTCCATCGAACTGCTGCAAGAAGGGCGCCTTGAGCCGAGGGAGCCGTGGGCATCGATGTCGAACATTGGCTCATGGTAAGAACGCAGGTTTTCATGGACTTTGCAGCGCCCCGCGGCGGGCATGCAGCGGGCTTGCACTGGCGCGGCGACCAATAGATTTCATTCAAAAGCGGGAGCAACTGGCAGCAGGGCGTTGCAACTGAAAACAAAAAGGAATACGCTATACTACATAGGCGGTCGCAAAATAGGGGTAAATAGGGGTGCAGCTGAATCTCAGCGCGTCCCACTGGACAGCTGTCGAGTGGCTTCAGATGTGCGAGCGCGAACTGCTGCTGTTCGCGCTGGTGTGGTTCATCATCGGTATGCTTGACGAAGTCGCGGTGGACGTCATCTGGGCCCTGCTCAGGCTGTTAGGCCGGGTGAAAACCCCGCGCCTTGCGCCCGGCGAGGGGCTGCGCGAGCTGTCTGGGCCTGCGGCTGTGCTGATCCCCGCGTGGCAAGAGGCCGAGGTGATCGGCACCACAATCGCTTCGATGTTGTCTGGCTGGGGGCAGCGCGACTACCGGTTGTATGTCGGCTGTTATCGCAACGATTTGGCGACGATCGCTGCGGTCATGCGGGCCAGCGCAAACGATTCGCGGCTGCGTTTGGTGATCCATGATCGGATTGGACCGACCACCAAGGCCGATTGCCTGAACCGCCTCTATGCTGCGTTGGCCAGCGACGAAGCACGCATGACAACGCGTTTCCGCATGGTGGTTTTGCAAGATGCCGAGGACATGGTGCATCCCGAGGCGTTATGGTTGCTCGACCACAGCCTTGATGCCGCCGAGTTCGCGCAGCTGCCAGTGCGTCCGGAATTGTCACGCGGCTCGCGCTGGGTCGCAGGACACTATGCCGATGAATTTGCTGAGAGCCATGCCAAGGCGATGGTGGTGCGTGATGCGTTGGCCGCGCCGCTGCCGGCCGCGGGCGTGGGCTGTGCATTTCACCGCGATATGCTGGAGGGGATCGACGCTGTGCGGCGCTCTGCCGGTGAGGCCGGGCCATTTGCCGCCGAATGCTTCACCGAGGATTATGAGCTGGGCATCCTCATTTCGCACCTTGGCGGGCGCGGGCGGTTCGTGCGGCGGCGCGATGCGGCGGGCCATCTGATTGCCACGCGCAGCTATTTTCCAGGGACATTGCCCACCGCCGTTCGGCAGAAAACCCGGTGGATACACGGCATCGCGTTGCAAGGCTGGGATCGGCTGGGCTGGTCTGGCGGGGCGATTGAGGTGTGGATGACGCTGCGTGACCGCAGGGGCCGCTGGCGGCGCTGGTACTGGGGGCGGCCTATTTGCTGATGTGCGTCGAGCTGGCGCTGGTGATCTCGCACGGTTTGAAACTGGGCGGCGGCGCGCAGCCGGTGATGTCGCATGGGTTGCAATGGGTCCTGCGCATCAGCTTCGTGGGCCTTGCATGGCGGGCGGCGCTGCGCTGTCTGTTTACCACGCGCGAATACGGCCCCTTGGAGGGCGCGCGGGCAATTTTCCGCATCCCGGTGGCCAATGTCATTGCGATTATGGCTGGCAGGCGGGCATTGGTGTCCTATTTCGGCAGCTTGTTCGGCAGACGCGTGGTTTGGGACAAGACCTCACATCAGCTGCACCCTGCGCGCAGCGGCGATGCTGGTATGGGCGACGGTCCGCTTGGCGCTGCCCGCCTTGGCAGCGGGCTGACTGCATGACAGTGCGGCGCCGCCAGCGCGGAGAGCCGCTGATCATGCTGGGCGCCATCATGTGCGGCTGGGTGGGGGTGCGGGCTGCCTTGTGGGAACCGCCCTATAGCCAAGCCCCCTATAGCCAAGCCAATGCGTCCATCATTGGCGAGGCTGAGCTGAAGTCGATGCGTGCCCAAGCGGCGCCGGTAGCAAGGCACCCCGCCCGGCACACATTTTCCGAGCTTTTAGCGGCGACGGTAAGGGAGCAGGGGCCCCTGGCGACGGGCGTCAATTATGTGACAGATGCAGTGCCAGCGCCAGCAGACAGGATGCTGCCGGCGCTGGCCGAAGGGCCTAGTCTTGTCCCGCAACCGGCGCTGGCGGAAACACATTTCGGCGCGGGCGCGCATCCAAGCCCAGCGCCGGTGCATCCGTTGTCGCTCGCGGCAACCCATCAGCTCATGTGGATGGCTGCGGTCAGTGCGATCCCGGCGACGTGGCAGGAAGGGGCGCCGCCGCCGGCTGGTCAGAGCGTGGATGCACCGCCCGCACTCACCCCCCCGCCAGCGCGAGATGCTGAGTGTGATGTTCCCCCCATCGGTCACTGCCAGCGCCGGGAGCCAGTCTGGTAACGGTGCGCAGGCCCGCCGTTGGTCGGGCGATGGCTGGTTGCTGGCGCGCGGTGGCGGCGAGGCATCGGCCTCGGGCGCGGCGCTGCCGACTTATGGCGCCAGCCAGTATGGTGCGGTTCTTCGCTATCGGCTGGACCCGGCGGGCGGGCATCAGTTCAGCCTGTATGCCCGCGCGGCATCGGCGATGGCGAGCCTTCCGGGCGGTTCGCAGGATAAGGATGCAGCGCTGGGGTTGTCGGCGCGGCCATTGCCGTGGTTGCCCGTTATGCTGGCGGCAGAGGCGCGGGTCAGCCAGTTCGAGGATGGCACCACCCACCTGCGCCCAGCGATCATGGGCGTATCGCAATTGGCGCCTATGCAGTTGCCGCTGGGCCTGCGCGCGGATCTTTATGCGGCGGGTGGCTATGTGGGCGGCGCTGCGGCGACAGCTTTTGCCGAAGGGCAACTGCACGTTGATCGTCAGGTGGCGGCGCTCGGTCCTGCGTCGTTGAGGATGGGCGCGGGTGCATGGGGCGGTGCGCAGCAGGGCGTGTCCAGGCTCGATGTCGGCCCCAGTGTCAGCGTGGCGGTCACGGGCGGGCACACAGCGGCGCGGGTCGTGGTGGATTGGCGGTTTCGGGTGGCGGGCGATGCAGCCCCGCCCTCTGGCCCTGCGGTGACGCTGGCTGCGGGGTTTTAGCAGGCTCTCGTTATAGTATAAACTGCGATTTCGGTCGGTAAAAACGGCGGCGGACCCTTCCCACGCGGGAACTCCTCGGCTAGCCTGCGGGCAGGATGGACATCTATCTTCCCATAGCCAATCTTTCGGTCAATGCGCTGGTGATCATCGGCCTAGGCCTGCTGACGGGCGTGCTGTCGGGCATGTTTGGTGTGGGCGGTGGGTTTCTGACGACGCCGCTGATGATATTTTACGGCATACCGCCGACAGTCGCCGCCGCCTCTGCCGCCAGTCAGGTAACGGGGGCCAGCGTTTCTGGCGTTTTCGCACATAGCCGGCGTGGCGGGGTCGATTACCAGATGGGCGCGGTGCTGGTGGTGGGCGGCCTTCTGGGCACAGGGCTGGGCGCTGTGCTGTTCAACCTGCTGCAACGGTTGGGGCAGATCGATACGGTGATCAACGTGCTGTATGTCGGCATGCTGGGCAGTATTGGCACAATCATGGCGCGCGAAAGCATAGCCACGCTGCGTGCCAGCCGTTCTGGGGAAGCCATGCCCGCCGCCAAGCGCCGCCATCATCCCTTGGTGGCCAATCTGCCCTTCCGCTGGCGGTTTTATCGTTCGGGGCTGTATATTTCACCGCTGGCGCCGCTGTTGCTGGGGCTGGTGGTGGGTGTGCTTACCATGCTGATGGGGATCGGCGGCGGCTTTATCATGGTGCCGGCGATGCTGTATCTGCTGGGAATGAGCGCTCAGGTGGTGGTGGGCACCAGCCTGTTTCAGATCCTGTTTGTGACGATGGCCACTACCATGACACACGCGCTGACTACCCATGCGGTGGATCTGGTGCTGGCGGGGCTGCTGCTGTTGGGCTCGGTTTCGGGCGCGCAATTGGGCGCGCAATTGGCCCAGCGAGTAAAGCCGGAGCGTTTGCGCCTGATTCTCGCGGTGGTCGTTCTGGGGGTGGCGTTGCGGATGGCGCTGGGGCTGACCTATCACCCCGACGAGATTTTCACAGTGGGGCCCCTATGAGCCGGGCTACCGTGAAACGCCTGTTTCTCGCGCTGGCGATGACGTTGCTGATGGGCAATGCCGATCCGGTTCTGGTGCCCGATGTTTCCCAGCACACCGTTGAGGTCAATCAGGATTTTACCGGCACCGAGCTCCTATTGTTCGGCGCAATCCTAACGCCTGAAGGCAGCCGCGCCGGCGCCGATTATGACATCGTCGTGGTGCTGGAGGGGCCAGAAAAACCCATCGTGCTGCGTGAAAAGAAGCGCGTCGCCGGCGTTTGGGTCAATGCCGACAGCACCACTTTTCAATCCGCACCGGGCTATTACGCGATGGCATCCACCCGGCCGATCAAGCAGTTGGTGGGTGCGCAGACCGCCGCGATCTATGAATTGGGCTTGGGCTCGCTGCAATTATCACCCAGTGGCAGCATTGACCCTGCCACGCAAAGCCGCTTTGCCGCCGGGCTGGTGGGCCTGATGAAGCGGCAAGGCATGTACCGCGAAAACGAGAGCGGCGTGACCCTGACCAATCAAGTGCTGTATCAGGCGCGCATGTATCTGCCGTCCAGCGTGGCGACGGGCAGCTATACCGCCGAGACTTTTGCCATCAGCCATGGGCGGGTGGTGGCCTCCGCGCTCGACCGGGTGGAGGTGAAAAAGCAGGGTTTTGCCCGCGCGGTGGCCGATTTCGCGCGGCGCAGCGCCTTCAGCTATGGCCTGCTGGCGGTGAGCCTGTCCGTGCTGATGGGCTGGCTGGCCGGGCGCCTCTTCGCGCTGATCTGATGCGCTGATCAGCGCGCTGATTGTTCGCGGCGTTTCCTTAGGCCAAAATTAACCCCATCCCGCCTAGGATTGCCTCTGTTGCGATCCTCGCGCGAAGGGTGGACTGATTGATCATGAATGACTTGAGCCACAAGGGTTTCGAGGCCGTCACGCCGGAACACGGGGCAGGTCGTGGTGCGCCGCGGGCCGCCGCCCCGCGCAATGTCGATCAACCGATCGGCGTGGTGCTGGAAATTGCTGGCTCTGGCAGCATGATCGCGCTCGACCGGCAGCGCATCGAAGAATGTGCCACTGACGAAGACCCCGCCATCGCGCTGTCGGGCCAAGTCGGCAGCCAGATCAAGATCCGCGTCGGCACGCGCTGGCTGCTGGCGAGCGTGCGCACGCAGAAACATGACAGCCGCAGCGAAGGCGGCATCCTCGCCAACATCGACTTTCTGGGCGAGGGCAAGGAAGAAAAGCTGACCGGCCGCATCCATTCGTTCCGGCGCGGTGTGACCAATTACCCGATCCCCGGCGCGATGATTTTTCCAGCCTCCAGCGCGGATCTGCGCGAGGTTTATGCCGGCAACGGATCAGATACCATCGAGATCGGCACGGTATTCCCGACGCGCGATATCCGCGCCTCGCTCTATGTCGATCAGTTGCTGGGCAAGCATTTCGCGCTGCTGGGCTCCACCGGCACCGGCAAATCGACCAGTCTGGCGCTGATCCTGCACCGCATTTGTCAGGCGGCACCGCAGGGCCATATTCTGATGATCGACCCGCATGGCGAATATTCGGCGGCGTTCAAGGAAACCGGGCTGTTGCTCGATGTTTCCAACCTGCAACTGCCCTATTGGCTGATGAATTTTGACGAGCATTGCGAAATTTTTCTCTCAGGCTCTGGCGATAACCGCCAAACCGATGCCGAGATCCTCGCCCGCTGCCTGACGCAGGCACGGCAGAAAAACCGTCTGGCCGAAAATATGGGCAAGATCACCGTCGACAGCCCGATCCCCTATTTGCTGTCGGATCTGTCGAACATCCTGCAAAACGAGATGGGCAAGCTGGACAAGGCCACCAATACCGCGCCGTTCATGCGGATTAAAACGCGGCTTGACGAACTGAAGGGCGATTTGCGCTATCAATTCCTGTTTTCGGGGATGTTGGTGGGTGATACGATGGCCGAATTTATCGGCCGCATTTTCCGCATGCCCAGCCGCGGCCGACCCATTTCGATTGTCGATGTTTCGGGGGTGCCGTCCGAGATCACCTCGACGGTGGTGGCGGTATTGTCGCGGTTGGTGTTCGATTACGCCATCTGGTCGCGCGAGGAAAAGACCCGCCCGATCCTGCTGGTTTGCGAAGAAGCGCATCGCTATGTGCCGTCCGAGAAAAACTCCGAGGGCTCATCGGTGGGCAATATCCTGGCGCGTATCGCCAAGGAAGGGCGCAAATACGGCGTTTCCTTGGGCCTTATCACCCAGCGGCCATCGGATTTGGCCGAGGGCGTGCTCAGCCAATGTGGCACGATCATCTCGATGCGCCTCAACAACGACCGCGATCAGGCTTTTGTTCGCGCCGCCATGCCCGAAGGCGCGCGCGGGTTCCTCGATTCGATCCCGGCCTTGCGCAACCGCGAATGCATCGTCTGCGGCGAGGGCGTGTCGATCCCGATCCGCGTCGCCTTCGACGATCTGGAGGAAAGCAAACGCCCAGCCTCCGCCGATCCCTCGTTCATCAAGCTGTGGAGTCAAAGCGGCGGTGAGGAAGAATCGGTGGCCCGCACGGTACAGCGCTGGCGTTCGCAGGGCCGCTAACGCCAGTTCAGGTGCCGCGCGTATCGCCGAACAGGTGGATATGCAGTCGGTCTGACAGCGCAAAGCCGTGCGCAAGGCAGATATCCGCCAGCCATTTTTCGCGCGTGCGCAGGGTTTCGCTGTCACGCCCCTCTGGCATCAGGAAGATGCGGGCGGGTGGAATGGAAAAACGCTGGGCGAGGGCCAGCACCTCGTCCACGTCGCTGGGCTGGGCGATCACGAATTTGAAGTAAGCGCGGGGCAGCGCGGCAAAGGCGGCCAGTGCCTCCGTTCGAATGGCGAGGTCGCGGGCATTGCCGCTGTGCGCCAGTTTCGGGCTGACGTTCCATTGATGCACTGGCCATTGATGAACCGACAACGCGGGCGGCGGCGCGACGGTACCGTTGGTCTCCACCTCGATGTGCCATCCGGGCAGCAGCGCGATCAGCCGTGCAAGGGCAGGCGCCTGCAACAAGGGCTCGCCCCCGGTGATGACGAGGCGGGGGTTTGGGCGGTTGCCACCCAGCGCGATGATGCGCGCAGCCACATCAGCCTCGTCCATTACAAGCTGATTGGCGGCGCGATCATAGGCGATATCGTCATTATGGGGGCGCGGGTCGTTATTGGCGTCCCCCTCGAACCGCCAAGTATAGGCCGTATCGCACCATACGCAGGCAAGGTTGCACCGCGACAGCCGCACAAAGACGCAAGGCCGCCCGGCGCTGGCCCCTTCGCCCTGCAAGGCGGCGAATATCTCCGGTTCGCCCGGCGTTACGGTGGCGAGGGCCAAGCTCATTGGAAGCGCCTCACCCCAACCTGTCCAATGCCGCTTTCAGCCGCTCGGCTTCAGCTGTGTGATGGGCGTGATCGGCGCGGGCCTTTTCCACCGCCTCGGGCTTGGCTTTTTCCGCAAAGGCAGGGTTCGACAGCCGCCCTTCCAGCGATTTGGCTTCCTTGGTGGATGCTTCCAGCGCTTTGGCGAGGCGCGCCTTTTCGGCGCCAATGTCGATGATGCCTTCGAGGGGGATCAACAGGCTGGCGTCGTCGGCACCGATTTGCATGACCGCACCTGCGGGGGCCGCCGCAAAGTGGATCGCGGTGAGGCGGGCGAGGCGTTCAATGGCCCCAGGGTTGCGATCGATAATGCCGCGCGTCGCGGACGAGGGCGATGGCAGATAGGCCTCCAGCTTGGCGCCCGGTGAAATGCCGAGTTCCGCCTTCGCCCCGCGCAGATTGCCGACCAGCGCGATCAGCCATTCGACCTCTGCTTTGGCGGCGAGGTCTACCTCGGCAGCTGGAGCGGGCCAGCGGGCGACGATCAATTCGCCCTGACGCTGACCCAAACTGGCCCATAATTCCTCGGTAACAAAGGGCATGAAGGGGTGCAGCATGACCAAGATTTGGTCGAGCACCCAGCCCGCCACCAGTTTGGTTTCCTCGTCGAAGCTGCCCTTGATCAGTTCGATATACCAGTCGCAAAACTGGTCCCACACGAAGTGGTAGATCGCGCCGGACGCCGCATCAAACCGCAGATCGGCCATGGCTTTGTCGATCTCGGCCAGCGTTTCGACCACCTCGCCGATGATCCATTTGTTGACGGCGAGGGTGGCCTTGGGGGGGGCAATGTTGGCGCTGGCGGTGATGCCGTTGGCCTGACAGAACCTTGCGGCGTTCCACAGTTTGGTGGCGAAGTTGCGGTATCCTTCGACGCGGCGTTCGTCCATTTTGACGTCGCGGCCCTGGCTCTCCATCGCGGCCATGAAGAAACGCAGGGCGTCGGCGCCGTATTTGTCGATCAGCACCAGCGGATCGACGACATTGCCCTTGGATTTCGACATTTTCGCGCCGTCCGATGCGCGCACGAGGCCGTGGAGGTAGAGCCGCTTCCACGGCACGCGTTTTTCGATGGGGCCATCGGGGGCCATAAAATGCATCCCCTGCATCGCCATCCGCGCGCACCAGAAGAACAGAATGTCGAAGCCCGAGATCAACAGATCATTGGGATAATGGCGTTTCAGCAGCGCCGTTTTCTCCGGCCAGCCGAGCGTCGCAAAGGGCCACAGCGCCGAGGAAAACCATGTGTCGAGGACGTCGGGGTCATGCTGGAGGCGAACCGTAAAACCCTGTTGCTCGCCAAATTCTGTGTCCAACTCAACGTATATGGGTTCGTCCCCAAAGCGCGCTGAGGAATAATACTCTTTTGCTAGACTTAGCGCCTCCTCGGCGTTTTCAGCGACAAACGCCTTTTTGGGCTCACTTGTCACTCCGCCGTCAAAGAACGAAATGTCAGGCCCATACCACGCAGGTATCCGGTGCCCCCACCACAGCTGGCGCGAGACGCACCAGGGTTGGATGTTCTCCATCCAGTTGAAGTAGGTTTTCTCCCAGCTTTTGGGGGTGATCTCGATGGCGCCAGAGCGCACGGCCTCGATCGGCGCCTTGGCCAATTCGGCGGCGTTCACATACCATTGGTCGGTCAGCCAAGGCTCGATCACCACGCCGCCACGGTCGCCATAGGGGGTCTGGATGGTGCGCGGTTCGGCGTCATGTGCGGTGACCTCGCCGTCTTTGCCGGTCACCAGATGCGGCACGAGGAAGCCTTCTGCCTTCAGCGTTTCCACCACCAATTTGCGCGCATCGAACCGGTCCAGTCCGACGAAGGCCTCTGGAATCCCGCCGCACTGCACCACCCGCGCCTCGGCATCGAACATGTTGAGCATTTCGGCGGGCTTGAAACCGGCCCTCTTGCCCACCTCGAAGTCGTTGAAATCGTGGCCCGGCGTGATCTTCACCGCGCCGGTGCCGAGTGCAGGGTCCGCGTGCTCATCGGCCACAATCGGAATGCGCCGCCCGGTGATCGGCAGCGTCACATATTTGCCCACCACGCTGGCATAGCGCTCGTCGGTCGGGTGAACGGCGACGGCCATATCGGCCAACATCGTTTCGGGCCGGGTGGTGGCGACCTCTATGAAATCCGCGCCCGAATCCAGCCGCACACCGTCGGCCAGAGGGTAGCGGAAGCGCCAGAAGTGGCCCTTGATCTCGCGGGTTTCCACCTCCAGATCGCTGATCGCGGTTTTCAGCTTGGGGTCCCAATTGACCAAGCGCTTATCGCGGTAAAGCAGGCCCTGATTGTACAGTTCGACAAACACCTTCACCACGGCCTTTTCAAAACCGGGGTCCATGGTGAATTGCTCGCGCGACCAATCCATCGAGCATCCGAGGCGCCGCAACTGGCTGGTGATCTGGCCGCCGGATTCGGCCTTCCACTCCCACACCTTCGCCACGAAATCTTCGCGGCTGTAATTGGTGCGCTTGTCTTGGGCGGCCTCCATCTGGCGTTCGACCACCATCTGCGTGGCGATGCCGGCGTGATCGGTGCCCACCACCCACAGCGCATCCTTGCCGCGCAGCCGTTCGTAACGCACGACGATATCCTGCAAGGTGTTGTCCAGCGCATGGCCGACGTGCAGGCTGCCCGTGACGTTGGGCGGCGGGTTGACGATGGTGAAGGGCTGGGCGTCAGGCCGCTCGGGGCGAAACAACCCGTTCGCCTCCCAATGCTGATACCATTTGGCCTCGATCACGGCGGGGTCAAATGTTTTGTCGAGGGCGCCCGTATGGGTCTGGGCGGCGGTTTCGGTGCTGTCGGTCATGCGCGCCGCATAGCCCGCGCGGCGCCGTCTACGCAAGCGACCCTTGCCGAGCCGCGCAATTTCGCCCATCAGCTCTGCAATGACTGCTGACGCCGATTTCACGATTGAGAAAGACCCAGCCTTTGGCTTTCGCCTGCGGCTGACCGGGCCGGTCACGGTGGCAACAGTGGGCAGCGTGGATGGTCGGCTGCGCCAGATCGCCGCGACGGCGCAGGACTTGGGTGCCATTGACCTGTCGGGCGTGAACTCCATAGATACCATTGGCGCATGGGTGATTTGGCGATTGTCGCGTGATACCGGGGCCGATATCGTCGGCGGCAGCGTGCAGGCGATGCAACTGATTCAAGCGGTCAGCCCCAGCCGGGGCGATGCGCGGATAGTGCCTCCTCATGTGTCGGTATTCATTCGCGCGCCAGAGGCTGTCGGGCGGGTGATGGCGGAACTCGGCGTAGGATCGCTGGGGGTGCTGGGCTTTCTCGGGGAGCTAATCGTCGCTTGGCTACGGGCGGTGCGGCACCCCGGAAGGATGCGTTTCACCGCGCTGTTCAGCCAGATCGAACTGGTGGGGGTCGATTCGCTGGCGATCATCGGGTTGATGAGCTTCCTCATCGGCATCGTCATCGCCCAGCAGGGTGCGGTGCAGTTGCAGCAGTTTGGCGCGCAAATCTACACCATCAACCTCACCGGGCGGCTGTCCATGCGTGAATTGGGTGTGCTGATGACCGCGATCATGGTGGCGGGCCGTTCGGGCAGCGCCTTTGCGGCGCAGATCGGCACGATGAAGCTGACCGAGGAAATAGATGCCATGCGCACCATCGGCGTGTCCCCGATGGAGGCGCTGGTGTTACCGCGCGTGATGGCGGCGGTGTTCATGCTGCCTTTGTTGGGGTTTTATTCCTCGGTGATTGCGATTGTCGGCGGGGCGACGATTTCGGCGCTGGTGCTGGATATTCCCTTCTTCACCTTCCTTGAACGCATCCAGGAGGCTGTGCCGCTGCGTGACCTCTATGTGGGGCTGATCAAAGGGCCGGTATTCGGGCTGATCATCGCGATCGCCGGCTGCTATCAAGGAATGCAGGTGGCAGGTAATTCAGAGGAGGTCGGCCTCAGGACCACCAAGGCGGTGGTGCAGGCGATCTTTATGGTGTTCGTTCTGGATGCCTTTTTCGCTGTGTTTTTCACCGAGGTGGGCTGGTCATGATGGTGGGCGATGCGGCGCCTCCGATCGTGATCGAGGGGCTCACCAATCAATTTGATGAACATAAGGTGCATGAAAACCTGTCGCTGACGGTGCGGCGGGGCGAGATTTTGGGCGTGGTCGGCGGATCGGGCACCGGAAAATCTGTGCTGATGCGCTCGATCATCGGGCTGCAACGACCCGTGGCGGGGCATATCCACGTTTTTGGGCAGGATATTGACGAGGCACCGCCCGCCGGCGCCCCCGATATCCGCAGCCGCTGGGGCGTGCTGTTTCAGGGCGGCGCTTTGTTTTCCACGCTGACGGTGGCGGAAAATATCGAGGTACCGTTGAAGGAATTTTACCCCGATATCGCGGCGCAATTGGCGCATGAAATTGCCTGTTTTAAGGTGATGCTGTCAGGCCTGCCACAGGATGCCACCTGCAAATTCCCCTCTGAACTGTCGGGGGGCATGAAGAAGCGCGCTGGCCTTGCGCGGGCGTTGGCGCTGGACCCGGAACTCCTGTTCCTAGACGAGCCAACCGCCGGGCTGGACCCCATCGGCGCCGCCGCATTCGACAACTTGATCCGTGAATTGCAGGCAACGCTGGGGTTGACGGTGTTCCTGATCACGCATGATCTGGATACGCTGCACACCATTTGCGACCGTGTCGCAGTGCTGGCCGACAAGCGGGTGATCGCGGTGGGTACAATCGCGGAGCTGATGACCAGCGACCACCCGTGGATACAGGAATATTTCGGTGGCCCCCGCGGGCGTGCGGCTTTGGCTAGCAGGCCAAAGCCGATGGACAACCCCGATCAGGTGGCTAGATAGAAATTATGGAAACTAGGGCTAACCATGTCTGGGTAGGGGCGGTCACGCTGGCGCTGATTGTGGCGCTGGCGGGGTTTTTCGTCTGGCTGGCGCGGCTGGAACAGAGCCACCGTCAATATTACGACATTTATTTCCACCAGTCGGTCGATGGATTGGGCAAGGGCACGGATGTATCCTATGCTGGCGTGCCGGCCGGGCAGGTGCGAGAGATCGAGCTGTCGAAGAATGACCCCGGCGTTGTGCGCGTCAGAGTGGCGATCGATTCGCGTATACCGATCCTGCAAGGCACCACGGCAGCCATCCAAGGCAGTTTCACCGGGGTGTCGAACATCCAGCTTTCCGGCGGGCAGAAGGGTGCGGCGCTGATATCGGATTTGGGGCCTGATGGCGCGCCAGTGATCCCCACAACGCGCTCTGGGCTGGGGGCGCTGCTGTCCAGCGCGCCGGTTTTGATGGAGAAGATTTCCACACTGACGGACCGGCTGAGCGATACGCTCTCAGACGCCAATCAAAAGCAAATTACCGGCATCCTTGCCAACAGCAACCGAATGACCAAGACCCTCGCCGACACCGCACCGCAGATGAAAAACACGCTGGCCGATCTGCACGCGACATTGGCGCAGGCGACGCAAACGCTGGCGACGTTGCAACAGGCGGGCGCCTCGGCGAATGCGATGCTGGGGCCGGATGGCAATTCGGTGACGAGCCAATTGCGCGCGACCCTGAAATCAGCGCAGGCGGCAACAGACGCGCTGCAAGCGGAGGTAAACGACGCGCGCGTTCCGACGCAGCAATTGGCCAAATCCACTTTGCCGCAGGCCGAGGCCGCCTTGCGTGATCTGCGCGCCAGCAGCAAGGCCTTGCGTGATATCACCGAAAAGCTGGACGACAACGGCGCCGGCGCGGTGATCAGCGGACAAAAATTACCGGAGTATCACCCATGAGCGCGCGTAAATTCATGGCGCTGGCGCCGGCGTTGTTACTGGGCGCCTGCGTCAACCTTGGCGCTGGCAAACCGCCTGCGCGCTTGCTGACGCTGACGTCTGATGCACGCGCGCCGGCGGGCGCCACCATCGCCGCGACCCCAGCGAACACCATACTGGTGATCGAGCCCGTCACCCCGCGCGAACTCGCCGTGACCCGCGTGCCGGTGGCTCAGGGGGCGGGCGCCATCGCATATTTGAAGGACGCGACATGGGTGGAGCGGCCCGCGCGCCTGTTCCGCGCTCTGTTGGCCGAAACCATCCGCGCGCGGGGCCGCCATCTGGTGCTGGAGGATGATCAGGGCGACGCACCCGCCGCCACCCATCTGTCAGGCCGGCTGGAGGCGATGGGCTATGACGCGGCAAGCCGCACCGTCACCGTGCGATATGATGCCCTGCGCACCGGGGGCGACGGCGTGATTACCGCGCGCCGGTTTGAGGCATCCGAGGCCAATATCGCGCCCGACGCCGCATCGGTGGCGCCGGCGCTGAACCGAGCGGCCAATGTGGTGGCCGGGCAAGTGGCCGATTGGGTCGGCTGAGAGGCGGAATAATATGCAGACAGACACTTACCTTCTCCGCGAGGCCGTGCCGGCTGACGCAGCAGCGCTGGCCGCATTGAAGCTGGAAACCTTCCGCGAGACCTTTCTGGAAGATTTCGCCATCGCCTATCCGCCCGCCGATCTGGCGGTGTTTGAGGATGAAAGCTATGGCCTCCCCAAGGTGCAGGCCGAACTCGCCGATCCGACGCACGCAACATGGGTTGTGGAAACGGACGGCAAGCTGATTGCCTATGCTCATGTCGGCCCTTGCAAATTGCCGCATCCGGACGTGCAGCCGGGCGAGTTGGAGCTGTATCAGATCTACCTTTCCCGCGCCGCGCAGGGCTCCGGCCTCGGCAAGCGATTGTTGACCACGACGATGGATTATATGGGGGCGCGGTCCGCCCGCATCTGGCTGGGCGTATGGTCGGGCAATGCGCGGGCGCTGGCCTTTTACAGCGCGCGCGGGTTTGAAATTGTCGGCGAATATGGATTTCGCGTTGGCACATGGCTGGATGATGAGCGGATCATGCGGCGAGACGTGACCGGCAAATGAGCACCGTCACCCTTGGCCCCGATCCGCTGGCCCCCTTGCGAGCGGCGGCGGAAGGCCAGCCAGATAACCCCGCCCATTGGCGCGCCCTAGCTGAGGCCGCCTATGCCAAGGGTTTGGCCCAAGAGGCAGACGCGGCGTGGGGCCGTTATGTGCTGGTTTCGGTCAATGATCCGGTGCTGCGGCAGGCGGCGCTGGCGCTGGCCGAAAACCGGCTGGATGTCGCCGAACGGCTGATTAAACCGCATCTGAAGGCCTATCCGCATGATGTTTCGGCCATCCGCATGTTGGCGGAACTCGCCGCGCGGCTGGGCCGGCTGGACGATGCGGAGGCGCTGCTGACCCGCGCGCTCGAACTGGCGCCGGGATTTCTGCCGGCGCGGCAGAACATGGCGATGCTGTATTTGCGCAAACACCGCTATGCCGAGGCGCTGGCCGAGGCCGAGGCGCTGTTGCTGGCCGAGCCCGAGAACCCCGCCTTCCTCAATCTGGAGGGCGTGGCGCTGGCGCGGATGGGCGATTATTTCGACGCCGCGCGCCGGTTTGAGGCGGTGCTGCAACGCCGCCCCGATCACGCGCGGGTGTGGCTCAGCTATGGCCATGCGCTGAAAACCATTGGCCGGCGCGGAGAAGCGGTCGCGGCCTATCGCCGTGCGATCACCCAGCAGCCGGGGCTGGGCGAGGCATGGTGGAGCCTTGCCAACCTGAAGGCCGTGACATTCAGCGCCGAGGATCTGGCGGCGATGGAAACCGCGCTGCTTGGCGCCGCCAAGACCGATGACGACCGCCTGCACCTGCATTTCGCGCTGGGCAAGGCGCATGAGGATGCGGCCGATTTTGCAGCCTCGTTTCAACATTATGCGGCGGGCAATGCCATCCGTGCGGGCCAATTGCGCTATGACCCCGCCGGGATCGAGGCCTTGGTCGAGGAAACGGTCGCCAAGGTGGACACCGCGTTCTTCACCGCGCGTGCTGGGGCCGGCGATCCCGCGCCAGACCCGATATTCGTGTTGGGCATGCCGCGTTCTGGCAGCACGCTGATCGAGCAAATCCTCGCCTCGCATTCACAGGTGGAGGGCACCCGCGAACTACCCGATATCGAAATGCTGAGCCGCAAAATCGGCGCTCCGGGCCTCAGCCACATCACCGCGCTGGCTGCCTTGCCGCCCCAACGTTTGGCCGAGATCGGCGCCGCTTATCTCGCCGCCACCCGCGCCCACCGCCGCGAAGGCCGCGCACTGTTCATTGATAAAATGCCGAATAACTGGTCTTACGTGCCTTTTATCCGCCTGATTTTGCCGAATGCGCGGATTATTGATACGCGGCGCGGCGCCATGGCTTGCTGCTTTTCAAACTTTAAGCAGCATTATGCGCGCGGTCAGGCGTTCAGCTATCAAATCGATCATTTGACGCGCTATTTCCGCGCCTATGTGCGGCTTATGGACCATGCCGACGCGGTGGCACCCGGCGCGGTGGTGCGGGTGCATCACGAGGCTTTGGTGGCCGACCCGACGGCTGAAATTACCCGTCTGCTGGCCGCGCTGAACCTGCCGTTTGAACCTGCCTGCCTGCGCTTTTGGGAGACCGACCGCATGGTGCAGACCGCCAGCAGCGAGCAGGTCCGCCAGCCTATCTTCACCGATGGCACCGACCAGTGGCGCGCCTTTGCCCCCTATCTGGACGAAATGCGCGATGGGCTGGGCGCTTTGGCGGAGGGGTAAGGTTCCGATCAGAACCCCCGCGCCAGCCCCTCGCGGCGGGGGTCTGCGCCGCCGTCATAGCCACGTGCGGCGCGTACAATCACTTGCAGCCCCGAATTTTCGCCCCGCGCCGTGTCGAGCGGCAGCCCCCGCGCCGCCAACCCCGCTGTGATGTCGGCGGGGAAGGGGTCGGCGGTGAAACTTTGCCCATGCGCCACCAGATTGGGCAGCGACGTCACCTGCTGCGGCGCCAAATGCCAATCGACCACGCCCACCACGCCCTTCAAATTATAGGCGATGATGCTGGACCCGCCGGGCGAACCCAGCGCGGCCTCGAACCGGTTTTTGCCATTCAGAATGATGACCGGCGCCATCGATGAACGTGGGCGTTTGCCGCCAGCGACCGCGTTGGCGGCGGGGGTGCCATCGCCGGCCTCAGGCGCGAAAGAGAAATCGGTGAGCTGGTTGTTGAGGAAAAACCCGCCAACCATTCGCCCAGATCCAAAAATGCTCTCGACCGTGGTGGTCATCGAAACCACGTTGCCGGCGGCGTCGACGATGACGATATGGCTGGTGCCGCCGGGTTCGGGCGTGGCGTCTGCGCCGGGCGAGGGGGCGTCCTTGGGCTGGCCCCAGGTCACTTGCGGCGCGGCCGTTTCGCCGATGAGACGGGCGCGCTGGCTGAGGTAATCGGGCGCCAACAGCCCCGCCACTGGCACGGTCACGAAGGCGGGATCGCCCTCGTAACGGTCTCGGTCAGCATAGGCGAGACGGCTGGCCTCGGCGAATTCTTCCCAGCCGCGCGCATCGCTGGCCCCGCGCGCTGCGATATCCGTATGCGCCAGCAGCCCCAGAGCCTCTTGCAACGGCAACCCGCCGGATGGCGCCTGCGGGGTGCAGATGATGCGCGCGTGATATGGCGCGCACAACGCCGCCCCCATATGCGGGCGATAGGCTGCCAAATCGGCCAGTGTCATGCTGCTGGGCAGGGGCCCTAGGCCAACGCGGGCGATGATCTGCGCTGCGATCGGGCCTGCCAGCAATCCCTTCGACCGCTGCGCCGCGATCGCGCCCAGCGTTGCTGCATAGGCTGGGTTTTTCAGTACATCACCGGCCTGATACCGCGTGCCATCGGCTTTGGTGAAATAGGCGACCACATCGGCCGCGCTGTTCTGGGGGAAATTGCTGGCGATCATCCCGCCAAGGCGCGGGCTGACGACAAAGCCGCTGCTTGCCAGCCGGTGCGCGTCGCCAAACAGGCTGCTCCATGGCAGGCGCCCATGCTGTCTCTGCGCCAGATCGAGCATGGCAATCGCGCCGGGTACCCCGGTGGCGATACCGCCCACCACGGCCTGGCCAAATGGCAGGGGATGCCCATCGGCGCCGATGAACTGGCGGGTACTGGCACCGGCTGGGGCCACCTCGCGCCCGTCATAGGCGGTGACGCGGCGCGTTTTGGCGTCATAGAACAGCAAAAATGACCCACCGCCCAGCCCAGAGCTTTGCGGCTCCACCAGCCCCAGCACCGCCTGCACCGCCACCGCCGCATCCACCGCACTGCCGCCCCGCCGCAGCACCGCAACGCCCGCCGCCACCGCCAGCGGATTGGCCGCCGCTACCATGGCGTGCTCTGCGTGGCCAGCTTGATGCGCCGGGCTGCCGGGTGCGGGCGCCACCTGCGGGATCGGGACCTGAGCGCGCACCGGACCAGCACCGCAGGCCACCAGAGCCGTTAATGCGATCAGGGCAGTTCGCCTGTGCGTTTTCATTTTCATTTCCCTCAATTTAAATTTCCAAATTTAACAATCAATACGCAATAGTTCGCAGTGGTGGTGAACGCAGGGAGACGATTTGTTAACTTTTGCCAGTGTATTTACCTATTCATGCGTTACCCTATCAACCATCGCAAGGCCGAAAGGCGCCCGATCGCGCTCCCCGCTGCGTGCCGCACATTGGGCGGTATGCGCGACAAGGGCGTGTTGTCGGATCTTTCGACGCATGGTTGCTGTGTGACGACGTCCTCGTTGAATTTGAATGTGGGGCAGCGCGTCATCATCAAGCCGGACGGGATTGAAGGCCTGTCAGGTGTGGTGCGCTGGATTGATCGCGCCCGTGCTGGGATAGAGTTCGATGCACCGCTCTATGGTCCGGTGGCGGAATTCATTATCAATCGATGCGCGGGTTTGCGCCAAGTGGGCATGCGCTTCGCCAGTTAACTGAAGGCCGGGCTTGCTCTAACCTCTTTTGGCGGAATCCACCGGCTGGCCCAAAACCGGATATCCCATGCCTTCGGGAATGGTCAGCCATTCCACCCCATCAATTTGCGCTGCCGCAGGGGTGATTCTACGCACCGGGATTGCCTCGGCGTCAGTCTTGGCCTCGGCAAAACTGGCGAACTGGTCCAAGCGTTCCAGATTGCGGCGGGTGGGGAAGATCACGCTGATCTGACCAGTATCCGCCTGAGCCAGCGCATCGGCGGCGCTCATCCAAAAGGCGCGGGTGTTTTCGGTGCCATCCACCATGATATCGACGGCGCCCCCGCCCAAATCGGCAAGGTAGAAGCGCGTGTCAAACGCGCCATCCCAATGCGGGCACCAGCGCGCGAAGGGCACAAGGGCCTGCGGAGCCAGCCGCCAGCCCATCTGTGCCAGCACCGGCGCCAAAGCGCCTGCCGTCAGGCATAGGCGGCGCGCTTCGACGGCCTGCGCGGCGGAGACCGGGTGCGCAAGGCCGATGGCCAGACCGGTTTCCTCCAGCGTTTCGCGGATGGCGGCGATGCGGGCGGCCAAATCGCCCGGTGAAAGGCCGGTTTCTGCGGAGAGCCCCCCCGCCAGCGCGTGGTCTGCTGGGTCAATTCGCCCGCCGGGGAACACCGTGGCGCCGCCAGCAAAACGCATTTGCTGTGAGCGCTGAACGAATAACAGTTCTGGTGGGGCGTTATCTTGGGCCGCGTGGCGAAAAATCACCAGCGTGGCTGCGGGAATTACGGGCCATGTGGGGGTGTCATCGGTCGGGTCGGCGGGGGATCTGGAAACCATATGGCCACCCTTGCGCGATGATGCCGGGCTGGCAAGCGGAAATGCCGCCGGAATGGGTGTCGACAAAGTTTACACTTGCCGATTGGATGCCGCGATGGGAAATTACCAACATTATGTAATATATATGTTTTTTGAAATTGGCACGGGGTGTGCATTGTTGTTTACACCCCAAGCAGTCTCGATTGAGGCGGGGCCGAATTGTCTCCTCGGCTCTGCTTCCTCGGGTTCGAAACGCCTCACCCGGGCGTTTCACCCAGATGATGGCGGGGCCGGATCACCCCAAATATTCCCGGCCCCGCCGCTTCGGCTTTTTCACAAATGACGCCGCGGGTTCAGCCTTTGTGGGCGATGCCCGCCTTGGCGACCAGATCGTGCAGTTCGCCGGCCTCATACATTTCCATCATGATGTCGCTGCCACCAAGAAACTCACCCTTTACATAGAGTTGCGGGATGGTGGGCCAATCGGAAAAGGCCTTGATCCCGCCGCGGATCTCGGGGTCCTGCAGCACATCGACGCTGTGGAAATCGACGCCGACATGCTCCAAAATCGCCACCGCCTTGCTGGAAAAGCCGCATTGCGGGAACAGCGGCGTGCCCTTCATGAACAGCACAACGTCATGGCCTTGCACGATCCCGGCGATGCGGGCGGCAACAGGATCGGCGGTATGAGAGGGAGTGTCGGACATATTTACACTTTCGCCTAAAAGCCGACGAGAGAGTCGGCGAGAATGATTCTCAAGTAGGAGTGGCGGTGGTCAGTTGCAAGGCGTGAAGCTCTCCGCCCATCCGTCCGCCCAGCGCATCATAGACCAGCTTGTGCTGCGCCACGCGCGGGCGGCCCGCGAACGCGCTGGACACCACATGCGCCGCGTAGTGGTCGCCGTCGCCCGCCAGATCGGTGATAGTCACCGTGGCATCGGGCAGGGCGGCGCGGATCATCGCCTCAATGGCGTCGGCCTGCATCGCCATGGCTATTCCTCACCCTTCAACGACCGGCGCGCCTCGGTTTCGCAGGCCTTCAGCGCCAGACGCACCTCGGTCTCGCCAGCTTCTACCCCGCCCAGGATCAGGTCGCCCAGAATCTTGCGCACGACGTCTTCCTCGCCGGTTTCCTCAAAATCAGCCTGCACCACACTTTTGGCATAGGCTTCGCTCTCGGCGGGGGACAGCTGCATGCGGGTAGCTGCCCATTGCCCCAGCATACGGTTGCGCCGGGCCAGCAGGCGAAACGCCATTTCCTCGGCGCGTTGCGGGGATCCGGCCGTAGCACTGTCGGACATGCCTGCGGGGCATTCTGTGGGTCGGTTCATGGGTGGCCACGCTTTCTGGCAAAAGGCATGAGGGCAGCGATAGGCTGCCTTTCGCGCTTCATCAATGCGTTTCTATGCCGCCTTCGCGGGCGCGGCAAGGAAAGGCAGTGCCTCGGCCATGCGCGCCTCATGCGCTGAGATCGTGTCGCCGCGCGCCAGCGTCAAGCCGACCTCGTCGAGGCCCTGAAGCAGGCAGCTCTTGCGGAACGGATCGATTTCAAAGGTAAAGCGGTCCTGAAACGGGGTGGTGACGCTTTGCGTTTCCAGATCGATGTCGATGGGTTGCTCGCGCGCGACCTCCATCAAACGGTCGATGGCGGCTTGTGGCAGGCACACCGTCAAAATACCGTTCTTGAACGCATTGCCAGAGAAAATGTCCGAAAATGATGGCGCGATCACCGCCGTAATCCCCATATCCAGCAAGGCCCAAGCCGCATGTTCGCGCGAGGAGCCGCAACCGAAATTGTCGCCGGCGATCAGGATCGGCGCGCCAATGTTTTCGGGCGCATCGAAGACATTGCCCGCCTCGGCGCGCACGGTTTCAAACGCGCCTTTGCCCAGACCATTGCGGGTGATGGTTTTCAGGTAATGCGCCGGGATGATCACATCGGTATCGACGTTCTTGCGGCCAAAGGGGATGGCGTGGCCGTTGACGTGGGAAATGGGGGTCATGAGTGGGTCTCTTGTTGGGTGGACCAGTGATCGCGCAGGAAAACCGTTAGATCGTTGGTAAGGGGTGTGATGGGTATTTGATACATCATGTCGCTGACCAGACCGCGGTGATAGGTGCCGTGGTTTACAATATGCAGCAGGATTTCCGCGCGGGTCATCGCTCCGCTGCCGCCGCCGACATATTCAAACTCCACGGTTTGGGCGGCCTCGGCCTCGCTCAGCCGCTGTGCATAGCCGATGTACCATGCGTCGATTTCGCGTTGGCGGGCGTAGATTTCGGACGCAGGCAAACGTTCGGGGATATTGCGGAAGGTATAGCTGTGCGTGCGCCCCTCCAGATGGCGGCGGAACAGATCGTCCACCACCCAGACATGGCTGAGGGTATAGGCGATGCTTTCCCAGCGGGTGGTGCGATGCTTTGTGGCCTCCGCCTCGCCCATCTTTGTGACGCTGGCAAAGGTCAGATCATTGGCCCAAGCCTTATAGGTCATCAGCTTTTTCAGCATGTTAGCCGTCCGACTCAGTCGGTTTCAGGCGCGTCTTCGGGGCGCGAGGGGGTGTCCGGGGTCTTGGTCACGGTTTCCTTGCGGCGCGAGCTGTACATCAAGGCCGCCGCCAGAGCCGCCGAGCCAATGGCAGCCCCGGCCAGTGCAGCGGCGCCCGCCCAATTGTCCTTTTTGGAGGCTAGGTCTTCGGTGTTGTCCTTGGGCTTGGTCATGGTGTTACCTGTCTGTTGATGCAGTTTATGCCGATATGGGTGCTTTTGCCATCAGTTCGCGCACATCGGTCAGGTGCCCGGTCACCGCCGCCGCCGCCGCCATCGCCGGGCTCACCAAATGGGTGCGTGCGCCCGGTCCCTGCCGTCCGACGAAATTGCGGTTGCTGGTGGATGCGCAGCGCTCGCCTGCGGGAACCTTGTCGGGGTTCATGGCGAGGCAGGCCGAACAGCCCGGCTCGCGCCATTCCAGACCCGCCGCGATGATGATCTTGTCCAGCCCCTCTTCCTCGGCCTGAGCCTTGACGAGGCCCGAGCCCGGCACGACGATCGCCCATTTGACGCCCGGCGCCTTGTGGCGGCCCTTCAGCACTTCGGCGGCGGCGCGCAGGTCCTCGATACGGCTGTTGGTGCAGCTGCCGATGAAGACGTTTTCCACCGCAACCTCGGCCATTTTCTGCCCCGGCTCCAACCCCATGTAATCAAGGCTTTTGCGTACGGCCTCTTGCTTGGATGGGTCGGCGAAGCTCTCCGGCGCGGGGACCACACCGCCAATCGCCACGACGTCCTCTGGCGAGGTGCCCCAAGTGACGGTGGGCTGAACATCTGCCGCTTGAATGACCACAGACTTGTCGAACTTGGCGCCCGCATCGGTGGCCAGTGACTTCCACCACGCCACGGCCTTGTCCCAATCGCCGCCCTTGGGGGCCATCGGGCGGCCATAGACATAGGCAAAGGTCGTCTCGTCGGGCGCGACGAGGCCAGCCCGCGCGCCGCCCTCGATGCTCATGTTGCAGACCGTTAGCCGGCCTTCGATGCTCATCGCTTCGAACACTTCGCCGCGGAATTCGATCACATGACCGGTGCCGCCCGCCGTTCCGATCACGCCGATGATGTGCAGGATCAGGTCTTTGGGGGTGACGCCGGGGCTCAGCAGCCCCTCGACGCGCACTTCCATCGTCTTGGATTGTTGCAGCAGCAGCGTCTGGGTCGCCAGCACATGCTCAACCTCCGACGTGCCGATGCCAAAGGCCAGCGCGCCCAGCCCGCCGTGGCAGGACGTATGGCTGTCGCCACAAACGATGGTGGCGCCGGGCAGCGAAAAGCCCTGTTCCGGCCCCACAACATGGACAATGCCCTGTTCTATGTCGGTCGCGCCAATTAGATGGATGCCGAACTCGGGCGCGTTGCGTGACAGTGCCTCCAGCTGGCCGGCTGATTCCTTGTCGGCGATGGGCAGCATGTGGCCATCGGCATCGCGGCGCGGCGTGGTGGGCAGATTGTGATCAGGCACCGCCAGAGTGAGATCGGGCCGGCGCACCTTGCGGCCCGCCACGCGCAAAGCCTCAAAAGCCTGCGGGCTGGTGACTTCATGCACCAAATGCCGGTCAATATAGAGCAGGCAGGTGCCATCCTCCTGACGCTCAACGACATGAGCGTCCCAGATTTTCTCGTAAAGCGTGCGCGGCTGTGTGGGGGCGATATCAGACATAGCCCTGCCTTAGGCCCGCCGGGGGGTATTTTGCAAGACCGGGCGCTGCGGGATGGGCAATTTGAGGGGGGCTGGCGCGGGCGCGTGGGCAGGGTTACAAGCGGAGCATTGCGTGGCTGGATCGGTGCCCATGGGAGGGTTTCGCCGACAATTTTCGGCCACTTCTCGATGATCGGGAGAGACTATGACCAACCGCTTTTTCCTCACCGCCTCAGTGCTTGCCCTGGGGTTTTTGCCCAGTATTGCGCTGGCGCAGGGCGCGTCTACTGCGACGCCAGAACAACTGGCCAGCACATCGCAAGCACCGGCGAATCTTTTCTCGCATCCCTCGAACCTGCCGTTTGAGGCGCCTGACTTTGCGCATATCAAGGACAGCGATTACCAGCCTGCCATCGAACAGGGCATCGCCATCGAGCGCACCGAAACTGAGGCCATTGCGGGCAACCCCGACGCCCCGACCTTTGCCAATACCATCGAGGCATTGGAGCGCGCCGGGCAAATGTTGACCCGTGTGCAGATGGTGTTCAGCTCGATCGTATCGGCCAATACCAATGACACGCTGGACAAAATAGATACCGCCACCAGCCCGCAACTGGCGGCGCTGAACGATGCGATCCTGCTGAATTCCAAGCTGTTCGCCCGCGTCAAGGCGCTGCATGATGCGGAGGGCAGCCTGCATCTGGCGAGTGATCAAAAGATGCTGCTGGACATCACCTTCGCCCGCTTCGCGCATGAAGGGGCGCTGCTGTCCCCCGCCGACAAGGACAAGCTGAAGGCGATCAACGAGAAGATCTCCAGCTTGGAAACCGATTTCTCGCAAAAGCTGACCGCCGCCACCAAGGATGGCGCGCTGGTGGTGAAGGACAAGGCGGCGCTGGCGGGCCTGTCCGACGCCGCGCTGGCCGATGCCGTGCAGGCCGCCAAGGACCGCAAGCTGCCCGACGGCACCTATGTCTTGCCGATGCAGAACACCACCCAACAGCCCTCGACGGGCGATCTGACCGACCGCGCCACGCGAGAGGCGTTGTTCAACGCCAGTTGGGGCCGCGCCGAAAAGGGTGACGCCAATGACACGCGTGAAGATGTCGCGCAAATCGCTCTGCTGCGGGCGCAAAAGGCGGCGCTGCTGGGGTATCGCGATTACGCCAGCTATACGCTGTACGATCAGATGGCCAAGACGCCGCAGGCCGCCTTGGGCTTTATGCGGGGCTTGGTGCCGGCGCTCTACGCCGAACAGCGGCGTGAGGCGGCCGAAATCGATGCGGTGATCGCGGGGCAGGGCGGCAATTTCCGGGTGAAACCGTGGGATTGGGATCGCTATGCCGATATGGTCCGCAAGCAGAAACTGCGCTACGACGAGGGCGCGGTGAAGCCCTATTTCGAGATCCACAAAGTGCTGGAAGATGGCGTGTTTTACGCCGCGCATGAATTGTACGGGCTGACGTTCAAAAAACGCACTGACATTCCGGTGTATCAGGCAGATGTCACCACCTACACCGTCTATGACGCCGACGGCAAAGAGCTGGCGCTGTTCTATTTCGACCCGTGGAAGCGCGACAACAAGCAAGGCGGCGCGTGGATGTCGAACTTTGTCGGCCAGTCGACGCTGCTGGGGCAAAAGCCGGTGATCTTCAACGTCGAGAACTTCGCCAAGCCCGCCGAGGGCCAGCCGGCGCTGATCGGCTTTGACGATGTGGTGACGATGTTCCACGAATTTGGCCACGGCCTGCACGGGATGCTGTCGAACCAGCGTTATCCCAGCATTTCAGGCACCAATACCGCACGCGATTTCGTGGAATTCCCCAGCCAGTTCAACGAAAACTGGGCGACCAACCCCAAGGTGCTGGCCCATTACGCGCGCCATTGGCAGACCGGCGCGCCCTTGCCCGCAAACCTCGCCGCCAAGCTGGGGCAAGTGCGCAGTTTCCGTCAGGGCTATGGTCTGGGCGAATCGACGACAGCCGCGATGCTGGATATGACGTGGCATTCGCTGCCCGCAGCGCGCGGCAAACAGGATGTTGATGTGTTCGAGGCCTATGCGCTGGCCAAGACCGGACTTGATGTACGCCACGTGCCGCCGCGCTATCGCTCCAGCTATTTCCGGCATATTTGGGCCAATGGCTATGCGGCGGGCTACTACGCCTATGGCTGGACCGAGATGCTGGCGCATGACGCGTTCGCGTGGTTCAAGGCGCACGGCGGCCTCACCCGCGCCAACGGCCAGCGTTTCCGCGATATGGTGCTGTCAAAGGGGCACAGCGAGGATTACGCTGATATGTTCCGCAGCTTTACCGGGCATGATCCCAGTGTGAAGCCGATGTTGAAGGCAAGGGGTTTGGCGAAGTAAGAGGGAAGGATGCGAGGGGATTATCCCCTCGCGCTCCCAATCTTGTCAGCGTGGCGTATCTGCTCGGCCTTGCGCGAGGTCGCCGCGCCGCAGGCCTTATAGCCGCTGTGCGGCAGGGAGTTGCACGCGGGGCCCGTGCAAAACTGCCCTGTCGCCGGGAGACGATATGGAGGTGCAGGGGGCGTAACGCCCCCTGCGTCTTACCTTACCCCTTAATATAAGCCTCAATCCGATTCGCCAAAGCCGGCAAAGGCATAGCCCCCGCCAGCAGCCCGGCATCGTGGAACTTGCGGATGTCAAACCGCGCGCCCATCTCGGCCTTGGCATGCGCGCGCAGGCGCAGCCATTCCAGCTTGCCCAGCATGTAACTGCACGCTTGACCCGGCCACACGCAGTAACGCTCGATCTCTGTGGTGGCGGCGGTTTCGGGATCGCCCAGCGTGTCCACCATAAAGGCGATGGCCTTTTCGCGGCTCCAGCCCATGTGGTGCATGCCGCTGTCGACCACCAGCCGGACGGATCGGAACATGGCGTCGTGCAGCTGGCCGATGTGGCCCATAGGATCATCGGCGTACATGCCCATTTCCACCGCCAACTGCTCGGCATAGAGCGCCCAACCTTCGCCATAGCCGGAGAAGAACTGCACCTTGCGGATCATCGGCAGGTCGGTTTCCTGCGCGATGCTGAGTTGGAGGTGGTGGCCCGGAATGCCTTCGTGGAAGGTGAGTGTGGGCAGCGTCCAGCTGGGCTGCTCTGCGGTATCGCGCAGGTTGATGTAATAGGCCCCCGCACGGCTGCCATCGAGCGTACCCGGCTGGTAATAGCCGCCGGGCTGGCCCGCCTCGATCACCTTGGGCACGCGGCGGATGGTCAGCTTGGCCTTGGGCAGCGTGCCGAAATATTCGGGCAAGCGCGCCTGCACCTTTTCCACCAGCTTATTGAGGTGGGCGATGAGCTGGTCCTTGCCCTCGTCGGTATTGGGGTAACGGTATTTCGGGTCGGCATAGAGCGCCTTCAACCGTTCACCGACGGTGCCCTTGGTCATGCCTTGCGCGGCGAAGATGGTATTCATCTCGGCGGTTTGGCTCGCGATGAGGTCTAGCCCGGTCTTGTGGATCTCGGCGGGCGGCATCAGGCTGGTGGTGTAGTTTTTCAAGGACAGCGCATAGAGCTCATCGCCGCGCGGCAGGCGCTTAACACCGGCATCATGCACAGCCTTGGGGGCGAGCCCCTCGAACAGCGCGATCTGGCGGGTCAGCGCTGGCTGCACGACATTGGTGTAAACCTTGGTCGCCCGCGCATCCCAATCGCCGGCCAGCCCCTTTTCTTTCGCACGGCGCACCAGCGATTGCACGAGGTTGGCCTTATCCGCCGGCACATCGCGCAAGGCTTTCATCTGGGTCAGCGCTTTGGCGATGATGAAATCGGGGGGGATGACGCCCAGCCCGACATCGTGGCGCACCTGCTCGCTTTCCTGATCAACGGCGGTGGCAAAGGCGGCGAGGCGCGACAGATAGCTTTCCGCATCCGCGCTGGTGTCGATGGAATGCTGGCTGTCGAGGAAATCGGGCACCGACTGATAGGCGCCGGTCAACTGGCTCACCACATAGGGCTCACCGATATAGGGCAGGGCGTTCAAATCGTCGCTGACGGCGGTGGAAAACAGCACCGAATCATAGTTCGAGATGTTGAGCCCGGTGAGCTTACTGCGATCGACAGCCTGCAATTCCGCGCGCCGTTTGTGGGTGCGGCGGATGTTGTCCTCAATCGCGCTGAGCGAACGATCGTCAAGCTTGGCCTTTGCGGCGGCGCGCGCGCCATTGTCCAACCCAAGGGTGGTCACCGATTCGGGCGAGTGATCCAGATCATCCGCCATGAAGGCGTCGAACATGGCGTTCAAACGAATGTCTTCGGGCGATCCGGCTGGCGTTTTTGCCATTGCCGATGTTGTGGCCAGCGCGGGGACGCAAGCAATGGCGGCGGTGGCGGCACCGGATTTAAGGATGTCGCGGCGCTTCAGGGAAATGGGGTGCATGGGGGGATGTCCTCTCTGGCGCGGGTCTGATGCCTGCGCTTGGGGTGATGCGACTGTATTGCCCGACCAACGCACTTTGCCAAGGCCATTTTGGGCCAAGCGCAATTTTGTTTCGCGCAGGGCCGAAGCGCGTTAGGGCGGGCACATGCTGCGTATCACCGATCTCGCCCTTCCGCTGGACCATCCCCCCGAGGCTTTGGAGGCGGCGATTGCCCTGCGTTTGGGCGTCCGGCCAGATGCGTTACTGCGCGTCACGCTGGTAAAGCGCGGCAATGATGCGCGCAACAAACGGGCGATCAAGCTGGTCTACGCGGTGGATGTCGCGGTGGAGGGCGAGGCAGATGTGCTGGCCGCCCACGCCAACGACCCGCATGTGCGCCCCACGCCCGACACCGCCTATCACCCGCCGGTGATGGCGCCAGCGGGTTGGGCCGGGCAGCGTCCGGTGGTGATCGGCGCCGGCCCCTGCGGCTTGCTGGCGGCGCTGATCCTGGCACAAATGGGACTGAAGCCCATCATCATCGAGCGCGGCCAAGCGGTCCGCACCCGCACCCGCGACACCTGGGGCCTGTGGCGTCGCAATGTGCTGAACCCGGAATCAAACGTGCAATTCGGCGAGGGCGGCGCCGGCACATTCTCCGACGGCAAGCTCTACAGCCGCATCAAGGACCCGCGCCATCTCGCCCGCAAAGTGCTGGTGGAATTCGTCAAGGCCGGCGCACCCGAGGACATTCTCACCGAGGCACATCCGCATATCGGCACTTTCCGCCTCGTCACCATGGTCATGTCGATCCGCGAGACCATCGAGGGGCTGGGCGGCGAATATCGTTTCGGCACCCGCGTCGATGATTTCGTGATCGAGGACCACCAACTGGTCGCCCTCAAACTCTCGACGGGTGAAGTGCTGCCCGCGCATCATGTGGTGCTGGCGGTCGGCCATTCTGCGCGCGACACCTTTGAAGCGGTCCACGCCGCCGGCATCCACATCGAGGCCAAGCCCTTTGCCATCGGCCTTCGCATCGAACATCCGCAAGGCCTGATCGATACCGCGCGTTACGGCGCCTGCGCCGGGAACAAGATCCTCGGCCCCGCGTCCTATTCGCTGGCCCACACGGCAGCCAATGGGCGCAGCGTTTACAGCTTTTGCATGTGCCCCGGCGGGCGCGTGGTCGCCGCCACATCCGAGGAAGGCCGCGTCGTCACCAACGGTATGAGCCAATATTCCCGCGCCGAGTTCAACGCCAATTCGGGGCTGGTGGTGGATATTACCCCGGAACGCGATTTCCCCGGCGGGCCTTTGGCCGGCATCGCCTTACAGCGCCATTTCGAAAGTTTGGCTTATGTTGCAGGTGGCAGCACCTATGAAGCGCCGGGCCAAAGGCTGGGCGATTTCCTTGTGGGCCGCGCCTCGACGCATCTGGGGGCGGTAACGCCGTCGTATCAGCCGGGCGTTCACCTGACCGACTTGGCCGGGTGCCTGCCCGAATACGCCATCACCGCCATGCGAGAGGCCTTGCCGGTATTTGGCCGCCAGATCCCCGGTTACGATCATCCCGACGCCATGTTGACCGGCGTCGAAACGCGCACCTCCTCGCCAGTGCGGATTACGCGGGGGCGTGATTTTGTTAGTTTGAATACGCGCGGATTGTATCCGGCGGGCGAGGGCGCAGGCTACGCCGGAGGCATCCTCTCGGCGGCGGTGGACGGCATTAAGGTGGCCGAGGCTCTGGCTGCGGCGATTTTGAAGGAAGGTTAAGGGGAAGAATGCCAGGGGCCAACCGATTTCGCTTTACGAAATCGGCACGTTAAAGGCCCCCTCGCGCTCCCAATTTTGGCATCGTGCCGGCCTCGGCGTCGCAGGTTTTACAACCGCACCAACCCAAAAGTCTGGGGGTTTGGGGGCATAATGCCCCCAAGAACCTTACCTCACTCAGTCGGGCCGCTGCCCCTGACGGCGCTGCGGTGCGGCACCGCGCGGGCCACCACGGCTTTGGCCGCCACCACGATGTTCACCGCCGCGTGCGGGCCCATCGATCCGAACCGGGCGCGGGCCGTCGATACGCGGCAGTTCGCGGCGTGCGGGGCGGGCATCGCTGCGGGGCGCAGAGGCCTCGGTGGCGCCGCGTCCTTCATTGCCCAGTGGGTTGAACACCGGGCCGCGGGCTGCGGGGCGCGCATCACGGTCGATACGGGCGTGGGCATCGCGGCTGCGGCCATCGCGGGCTTGGCCGCCACGGCTGACGTTCTTGTTGCCGCCGCCCTGACCCTGACCACCACGACCGCCGCCTTGGCCGCCGCGTCCACGTCCGCCGCCATTCAGGCCGCGTGCGTCGCGTTCGTCGCGGCGGGCGTCCTGGGCGGCTTGTTCAGCGTTGCGGCTGGGGGCGGGAAGGCGCGCTGCCTCCTTCACAAAGTCCTCGGGCAGCGGCATCGGCATCAGTTGAACGCCGGTCAGCTTCTCGATGTCGCGCAAATAGGAGCGCTCATCGGGGGCGACGAAACTCAGTGCAATGCCGCTGGCGCCGGCGCGCGCGGTACGGCCGATGCGGTGGACATATTGCTCGGCCACATTGGGGATTTCAAAGTTGAACACGTGGCTAACGCCCGGAATATCGATCCCGCGCGCCGCGATGTCGGTGGCGACCAGTACTGGCACATGGCCCGTGCGGAAACCCTGCAAGGCGGCGGTGCGCTGGCCCTGGCTCTTGTTGCCATGGATCGCGGCGGCGTTGATGCCGGCGGTGGCGAGGTGACGCACCACGCGGTCCGCGCCATGCTTGGTGCGGGTGAAGACCAGTGTGCGGTCAATGCTGCCATCGGCCAGACCCGCGCGGATCTTCAACGTCAACAGCGCCTGCTTTTCGGCCTGATTGAGGAAGGTGGCGAATTGTTCGATCCGCTCGACGGTGGTGGCCTGCGGGGTCACCTCGACGCGGACGGGGTTGTTGATGAACTGCTTGCCGAGGTCAGCAATCGCCTTGGGCATCGTGGCCGAGAAGAACAGGCTTTGGCGCTCCTTGGGCAGCATCGCCGCGACGCGCTTCAGGGGCACGATAAAGCCGAGGTCCATCATCTGGTCGGCCTCGTCCAGAACGAAGATTTCGACGTGGCGCAAGGTCAGCGCGCGCTGATCGATCAGGTCGAGCAGACGCCCCGGCGTTGCCACCAGAACATCGCATCCGGGAACCAAGGCACGGCTCTGCTTGCCCACGGGTACGCCGCCGAAGATGCACTGCACGGTCAGGTCCAGATGCTTGGCATAGCCGCGCATGTTGTCGGCGATTTGGGCAGCCAGTTCGCGCGTCGGGCTCAGCACCAACATGCGGCAGGCGGCGTTTTTGCGCGGCGCAGGATTGGCGGCCAAACGGTGCAGCGAAGGCAGCGCGAAAGCGGCGGTCTTGCCGGTGCCGGTTTGCGCCAGACCCAGCAGGTCGCGGCCCGCCAGCAGTGCGGGGATGGCTTGCGCCTGGATCGGGGTGGGCTCGGTATAGCCCTTGTCGGCAAGCGCGCGGATCAGGGGCTCGGACAGGCCGAGATCAGAAAAATAAGTCATGAAAATTCCATTTAATATGGTGCGCGCGAGCGATTAGCATGCGCGGCAAGCCAAGGGTTCTATGGCGACCCTGCGTGAATAGAGTGGCTTGGTGTCAGTGATGGCGACCTTGCATCGGGCAGGCCATCGCTGGAGAGCGGGCCTCACGCTACCTTATGCCGCGAGGGCTATTTCAGCCCAGTCGCGTTGGTCGTGGTGGGCAGCTAGCAAGACTTGTGGATAAATGCAAGAAAATTACGCAGGCGCGCAAATTTATATGTCGGCCGAGGCGGAGAGCCGCGCAAATTCGCGTGCTGCGGCAAAGGCTACCCTGCGCAAACGCCGACGTTCCTCGGCCTCTTCCTCGCGGCCCCACAGGTTCGCCTGCCATTCCTCTTCCAGACTGGCGGCGGCCCACAGCGCGTCCACATCGGCGCCGGGTTGCAGCGCCGCCAAGGCCACCACCAGCGATGCGGCAAGGCTGGACATATTGCGTAAGGCGGCGAGGGTGAAGTCATCCTGCGCGGCGATCTCGGCCTGCATGGCGGCCATCGTCGCGGGGCTTTGCGGGGCATGGATGATGCCGCAAACGCGGGTGAACCGCACGCCATAACGCGCCTCTGCGGCGGCAAGGATGGGATCCCAGACGGCGATCTGGTGGTCATAGAGCGCGGTGTCGGGCTCGGCGCGATAGCACAGCGTGTCGGTTTCGGCGAAGGGCAGGGTGGCGGCGAGAGCCTCCGCGCGGTCCTGAGCGATGGCGTCGATGGTAAAATCGGCCATGTCACGAAACACGAAACGCGCCGGGTCGATTTCCGCAGGCTGGCCTTCCCATTCCGCCGCCATAGCCTCGGCGAGGGCGCGGGTGGGCACAATCTGCGCGCGCCCGCATTGGGTGCGAACAGGGCGCCCATCGAGCATCACGCGCCAGCCCGAACCTTCGGGCGCTACGGTCGCTGCCTTGTAAAAACGCTTCATTTCCGCGGGCTCTTCCATTTTCGGGCCAGCAGTATCGGCACCACAACGGCATCAGCGGTGCCCGCAATCAGCAGCAATGCCCCCGCCATGTTCGGCAAAGCGACTATTCCGGCAAGGATCGCGACCCCGAATAGTGCAATGGCCGTTCCCGTCAGGCGGATCATGGCGAGGGCTAGAAAGCGCCTTTTTGCGATATCTGCATCGTTCATTGGACCATCTCCAGCAGGGCTGCCGGGTGCAGAGCCACGCTTTCCGCGCCGGCGGCCAACATTTCTTGCGGTGTGTGGTATCCCCAGCCGACGCCGATCGCGCGCACGCCGGCGCTGCGCCCCATCGCCATGTCAAAGCTGGTGTCGCCGATCATCACGGCGTGTTCTGGCAGGGTGCCCGCCTCGAACAGTGCGGCTTCCAGCATGGCGGGGTGGGGTTTGGAAGGGTGGCGGTCGGCGGTTTGCAGGGATACGAAATGGCCCGACAGCCCGTGCTGTTCGAGGCAATGTTTGAGACCCCAATCGCTCTTGCCGGTGGCGACGGCGAGCTGCCAACCGCTCCCGCGCAATTCATCCAGCAGTTCGCGGATGCCAGCGTATAAAGGCTCGGCGATGCGGCCCTCGGCTCGGGCTTGGCGGAATGCGGATTTGTAGCCATCGACCAGCGCGGCGATCAGTGCTGGCTCGGCTTCGGGCGCGAGGGTTCGCATGGTGACCGGCAAGCTCAGCCCCACGGCGCGGCGCACCAGATGCGGCAAGGGCAGCGGCAGGCCCAGACCCGCGAAGGCCGCCGCCATCGCCGCGCAAATATCCGCCCGCCCATCGACCAGCGTGCCATCGCAATCGAACACGGCAAGGCGGGTAGCAGAGGGCATCAGCGCGGCGTCCTCGGACGACGCGAAGCTGCGCCGCGAGATGTTGCGCCAGCCTTGCCACCGGGCTTTGCCCCGCCGAATTTGCCCGCTGGTTTGGCGCCTGATTTGGCCGGGCCTTTGGGGGCGAATTTACTGCGTGGGCCGTCGGTCTCAGCGCCTGCCACGCCGCGTGTCCCGCCGATGCGGACGCGGCGTTCGCCCCGGCGTTCCTTGCGATATTGCTTGGCGTGGGCCTTGGCGGCGGCCTTGACGACCTCGCGCGGGGGGGCTTTCTCCTTGGAGATCACCAGCGTTTCGGCCAAGGCATCACCATCGGCCAAGTCAAAGCCCAATTGTTCAAGGCTGGCGGTGAAATGTTCGGGCAAGGGCGCCGTCACGTCCAAGGGCGTGCCATCGGGGTGATCAATGCGGATGCGGCGGGCGTGCAAATGCAGCTTGCGGCTGATGCTGCCCGAAAGGAACGCATCGGCGCCACCATATTTGCCATCACCAACTATCGGATGACCGATCGAGGCCATGTGGACGCGCAGCTGATGCGTGCGGCCGGTAAACGGCTGCAATTCGACCCAACAGGCGCGATTGCCCGCGACATCGATCACCTTATAGCGGGTCTTGGCCGGGGCGCCTTGCTCGGTTTCATCGACCATCATTTTTTCGCCGCCGGTGCCGGGCTGCTTGGCCAAGGGCAGGTCGATCAGCCCTTCCTCGATGCTGGGCACACCCACCACCAGCGCCCAGTAAATCTTCTGCGCAGATCGCGTGGCGAAACGTTTGGCGAAATAGGCGGCGGAGCCGGGCGAGGCGGCGATCAACAGCGCGCCGCTGGTGTCCTTGTCCAAACGATGGACCAGACGCGGGCGGGCGGCCTTCAGATCATCCTCGTGGATCAGGCCATCGAGCAAACCATCGACATGCTCGAACGTGCCGCTGCCGCCTTGGGTGGCAAGACCCGGCAGCTTGTTCAGGACGATGGCGGCGCGGTCGCGGTGGATCACCATGCGCTCGATCTTGTCGATCTGATCATCGGTCAGCGGTTTGCGCGCCCACGGAGCCTTGACCACATCCCCCTTCACATGGCTGTCGCCCGGCGGCACGCGGATGATCTGGCCCGGTACCAGCCGGTCCTCTGGCGCGGCGCGTTTGCCGTCCACGCGAATCTGCCCGGTGCGCGCCCAGCGGCTGATCGTCGCAAAACCGATCTGCGGCAAATGGCGTTTGAACCAGCGGTCCAGCCGCGCGCCTTCGTCGTCGCTGCCGACGGTGAACTGGCGCACTACATCTTTATTATCTGCCATATCAACCAATCGTCCGCATAATATAAAGCCCGGCAAACAGTGCCGAAAATCCTGCCAGAAGGCTGAGGCCCACATAGAGCGCCGCCAATCCCAGATCGCCGCGTTCGACAAACAGGCCGAACTCCAGCGCGAAAGAAGAAAATGTCGTATAGCCGCCCAGCACGCCCACCGCGAGCAACAACCGCCATTGCTCACCGCTCAGCGCGTTACCGCCACCTTGTCCGTGCCGCGCCAGCCAGCCGGCCAGCAAGCCCATCGCCAGGCTGCCCACCACATTGACGGTGAGCGTGGCATAGGGGAAAGCGCCCGAGGCCGCAGGGCCAATTGCGGCGAACCACAGCCGCCCGGTGGCATAGCGCAGCCATGAGCCCAAGGCGCCGCCCGCCATGACCAGCGCCGATGATGTAAGGAAGGAAGGAGTGCTCGACATGGGCTCGCCTTAGCCCGGCTTTGAGTGTAGGGGAAGGGCAGGCGGGCATATCGTGTCACGCGGCGACTTGCCTTGGCGCGGAGCATCTGCTAGCGGCCACGCCGGATGAGCCGGCCCCTGCGGGGATTCGGCCGCTTTGTGTTTATGTGATTCGGTATTTTTTTGACGGTGATCCCCCGCAAGCAAACCAGCGGGGCTCTTGCCGACAATATGTGAGGTGTTTGTTTTTATGCAGATTCTAGTCCGCGATAACAATGTCGATCAGGCCCTGCGCGCTCTGAAGAAGAAGCTGCAGCGCGAAGGCGTTTATCGCGAAATGAAGCTGCGCCGTCACTTCGAGAAGCCGTCGGAAAAGCGCGCCCGTGAAAAGGCTGCCGCTGTCCGCCGCGCTCGCAAGCTGGAGCGTAAGCGCGTGGAGCGTGACGGCGGCAAATAGGCCGACGCCTCACCTGCGAATTTGCCCATAAAGGGCCACAAGACCCCGCTTGGCGCACGCCGAGCGGGGTTTTCGCGTTTGGTCTGGATGCGCGTTGTGACCAATTTGAGACTTGATGGGGTAAAATAGCTGCCGGCTCAGCGGTATTACGCAGCGATGCCCTTGCCCCCGCCGCCGCCTTGCGCCAATAGGGCGGCGAACTGGCGGGCGCGGATGCGTCTGGCCGGGCTTGATTTGCCCTCAGGCTTTTCGTCTGTTGGGCGTGACGCTCAGGATGGTAATATGACCGAAATCACCCGCGTTCCGCTTGCTCCTATTGCTTCAGGCTCGCTGCGTAAGCTGTGGCTGGGGGTGTTTGTCGCTGTGTTGGGGGGCGGCGCGCTGGCCGTTGCCGCAATGCCGGCTCAGGTAAAGGTCGTTACGATCACGCCGGGCACCGGCCCCAGCCCGGTGGGCGATGATTATGTGATGGTCGATATTGTTGGCCAGTTGGACAACGGCACCATTTTTCAGCAGGAAACAAAGACGCCGCTGCAAATGGGCGCGGTGATACCGGGCTTTACCACCGCCTTGGCAAAGATGCAGGTGGGCGGCAAATATCAGGTGCATATCCCGGCAGAGAAGGCTTACGGACCCAAGGCTACCGGCCCGATTCCGGCCAATTCGGACCTCAATTTCACCATCAGCCTGCTGGAATTCAAAACCGCCGCTGAAGTGCAGCAAATGCAGATGCAGATGGAACAAATGCGCCGTTCGATGGAAGGGCGCGCGGGCCATGGTCCGGCTGGTGCTGGTGCGGGCGATCCGTCGGCGGCGGGCGCGGGCCCCACGCAGTAATTGCTCGGGGCTGACAGGCGCCGGGTATTTCTTTCTCAACCTAGGGACTTCACATGTCGGTAGACACCGCCACCGTGGCCAAAATCGCCGCGCTATCGCGCATCAAGGTGACCGAGGCGGAAATTGCCGCCATGGTGCCCGAACTCAACGGCATCCTTGCTTGGGTCGAGCAATTGGGTGAGGTCGATGTTGCCGGCATCGCGCCGATGACCGCCGTTATTCCCAACCATCTGCGCCTGCGCGCCGATGTGGTGGGGGCCGACCCGCTGACCGGCGGCGGCATCCGTGATGCGGTGCTGGCCAATGCGCCGGCCGGCGAACATGGCTTCTTTGGCGTGCCCAAGGTGATAGAATGACCGAATTTACTGATCTTTCCGTAACCGAAATCCGCGATGGCGTGGCCGGCGGCAGCTTTTCCGCCACCGAGGTTGCGGGCGCGTTCAACACGGCTGTTGGGGCTGCACAAAAGGCGCTGAATGCCTTCATCACCCCCACGCCCGAAAAGGCGCTGGAGGCGGCGGCGGCGGTCGATGCGGATCGCGCGGCGGGCAAGGTGCTGGGCAAGCTGGCCGGCGTACCGATCGGCATGAAGGACCTGTTCGCCACCAAGCATGTCCAGACGACGGCGGCCAGTCACATCCTCGAAGGCTTCAAACCCGAGTACGAAAGCACCGTTTCCGCCAAGCTGTGGGACGCGGGTGCCGGCATGTTGGGCAAGCTGAACCTTGACCAGTTTGCCATGGGGTCCTCCAACGAAACCAGCCATTTCGGCAATGTGATCTCGCCCTGGCGGCGCAAGGATGGCGGCAATGCACCCTTGGCGCCCGGTGGCTCTTCGGGCGGGTCTTCGGCGGCGATTGCGGCGCGGCTGTGCCCGGCGGCGACAGGCACCGACACCGGCGGTTCGATCCGCCAGCCCGCCGCCTTTACCGGCATCAGCGGCATCAAGCCGACCTATGGCCGCTGTTCGCGCTGGGGGATTGTGGCCTTTGCTTCGTCGCTCGATCAGGCGGGGCCGATGGCGCGCACCGTGCGCGACTGCGCGATCATGCTGGAGGCGATGGCGGGTTTTGACGCCAAGGACGCCACCTCGCTGGACCTCGCCGTGCCCGCGTGGGAGAAGGGCCTAAACGCCGATTTGCGCGGGTTGAAAGTGGGCATCCCCCGCGAATACCGCCTCGATGGCCTGAACGCCGAGGTCGCCAAGAGCTGGGACGACGGCATCGCCTGGCTGAAGGATGCGGGCGCCGAGGTCGTCGATATCAGCCTGCCGCATACCAAATATGCGCTGCCGACGTACTACATCATCGCGCCGGCGGAGGCCTCCTCGAACCTCGCGCGTTATGATGGGGTGCGTTATGGGTTGCGCGAATTGCCAGCCGGGGCCGGGTTGCAGGACATGTACGCCGCCACCCGCGCCGCCGGTTTCGGGCCAGAGGTCAAGCGGCGGATCATGATCGGCACCTATGTGCTGTCGGCGGGCTTCTATGATGCGTACTACACACAGGCGCAGAAGGTCCGCACGCTGATCGCGCGCGATTTTGAAAAGGCATGGGCCGCTTGCGATGTGATCCTGACGCCGACCGCGCCCTCCGCCGCCTTTGCGCTTGGGGAGAAGAGCGCCGATCCGTTGGAAATGTATCTCAACGATGTGTTCTCGGTGCCCGCCTCGCTGGCTGGCCTGCCGGCGATGAGCGTGCCGGCGGGGCTGTCGTCCGAGGGGCTGCCGCTGGGCCTGCACCTCATCGGCAAGCCGCTGGACGAGCAGGGCGTGCTGAACGCCGGCCTCGCGATTGAGCAACGCGCCGGGTTTAGCGCAAGGCCGGAGAAGTGGTGGTGAATTGGTTCCTTGAGATGCTAATCGACTTACTAAGTGATTCTGCCTTTTGGAAGCTAATGCGCTGGTCAGAGCCGACGAAAAACCCCAGCGATAAAAACCGCGAGAGTAACGAGAAATGACCGCATCAACCTATCGCATCAAGGGTGCCACGGGCGAGTGGGAGGTCGTGATCGGCCTAGAGGTCCATGCCCAGATCACCACGCAGGCCAAGCTGTTCTCCGGCAGCGCTACCGCTTTTGGTGCGGAGCCGAACAGCCAAGTCAGCTTTGTGGATGCGGCGATGCCGGGGATGCTGCCGGTGCTGAACGGCGAATGCGTCCGTCAGGCGGTGCGGACGGGCCTGGCGATTGACGCCCAGATCAATAAATACTCGCGGTTTGATCGCAAGAATTACTTCTATGCCGATCTGCCGCAAGGCTATCAGATCAGCCAGCTCTATCACCCGATCGTGGGTGAGGGGCATATCGATATCAGCCTCGATGACAAAAACCCCGATGCTGCGGGCAAGCGCATCGGCGTCGAGCGCATCCATATCGAGCAGGACGCCGGCAAGTTGATGCATGATCAGCACCCGACGATGTCCTATGTCGATCTCAACCGCTGCGGCGTGGCGCTGATGGAGATCGTCAGCAAACCCGATATGTCCAGCCCGCAAGAGGCCGGGGCTTATCTGGCCAAATTGCGCTCGGTGCTGCGGTATGTGGGTTCGTGCGATGGCAATATGGATCAGGGCAGCATGCGCGCCGATGTCAACGTCAGCGTGCGCCGGCCCGGTGAGGGCCTCGGCACGCGGACCGAGACGAAGAACGTCAATTCGGTGCGTTTCGTGATGGCCGTGGTCGAATCGGAGGCGCGCCGTCAGGTCGCCTTGATCGAGGACGGCGGCACGGTGGCCCAAGAAACGCGGCTGTACGATCCCGACCGCAACGAAACGCGGTCGATGCGCAGCAAGGAAGATGCGCATGATTACCGCTACTTCCCCGATCCCGACCTGCTGCCCTTGGTGCTGGAGGATGCGTTCATCGAGGAATGTCGCGCCAGCCTGCCGGAACTACCCGACGCCAAGCGTGCACGTTATGTGGGCGCGCTGGGCCTGACGCCCTATAACGCCGCGACGCTGACCGCAGATGTTGAAAATGCCCGGTACTTTGAAGAACTATTGGCCAACATTGCCGGACTCATTGACAAGACTGAGGCTGACATTGCGAATCAGGTCGCGAACTGGGTGCTGTCGGTGGCTCCGGGGGTGCTAAAGGCAAGTGGTGTCACGGTTAATGATCCGAAGAGTTATTTTGCCGTCAATGCGTCACTTGTCGCTGCCAATTTACGTGGCGAAATCTCGGGCGGCAAGGCTAAGGAAATTTTAGCGGATTGGCTGGTTAATGCGATAGACGTACGCTCGGAAATCGCAGCCAACCAGCAGACCAGCGACACCGGCGCCATCGACACCGCCGTGGCCAAAATCATCGCCGATAACGCTGACAAGGTGGAGCAATATCGCGCCGGCAAGGAGGCCCTGTTCGGCTTCTTCGTGGGCCAGACGATGAAGGCAATGGCTGGCAAGGCCAACCCGCAAATCGTCAACGAAGCGGTGAAAAAGGCCTTGCAGGCGTAAACCCCTTGCCATTCGCGCTCAGCTGGTAAATCTACGTATTCCCAGCAAGGTAGCCGGGGCAGCAGGGGCGTGGCTTATGGCAGGGCAAGGCTGGTATGCGCGGGGGCTGTGGTTAGCTGCGGCCTCGTTATGCGGATTGAGCACAGCACCCGTCGCCGCCCAAACCAACGCCGTGACCATTACCTTGAAGACCGCCGGCGCCAGCACAGGAACCAGCCACCGCTCGGGCGCCGCGCATAAGTCCAAGCGCAAACCCGCAGACCAGTCCGCGACCAAAGCCGCAAACGCCAATGGCTATGCCCCGCCGCGCGCTGCCAACAATGGGGACAGGCTGGACAATGCCGCGGTGCTGGACCTGACACACGTCGGGCTGGGCGACCCGGCCATCGTTGCGAAAATCCACGCCAGCGAACCGCATTTCGATATCAGCACCGGCACTCTGGTCGCCATGCGCCGCGCAGGGGTTTCCAGCGCGGTGCTGGGCGCGATGATCGACGCGCAATCAGCCGCCTCGGTGACAGAGGTGCGCCCCGATTCACCCGATCCCCGCAGCCCCCATCCGGCGGGTGTCTATCTGCTGGGCAGCTGGCTGCCCCAGCCCAAGATGTTGGCCATCCGCCCCACCACGACCAACCGCACCACATCGGGCAGCATTCTGGGTTATGCCTTTTCGGGCGGGCTGGCCTCGGTGAATTACCGCGCAATTTTGCCCAGCAACAGCGCCAGCATCGTCGCGGGCGGCGCGCGGCCGATTTTCTATTTCTTTACCGGTGCCGCCACCGCGTCGCAAAATCTGGTGTCGAACTGGGGGGCCGCGCCGATGCCGTCCGAAGTCGCTCTGGTGCGCCTGAATGTGACCAAAAACGGCCGCGAGGTCCGCATCGGCAGCTTCAACATCCACGGCGCCAATACCGGCATCAGGGCGCAGGATTCGATCCCCTTTTCGGCGGCAGAGGTCGCGCCCGGCGTCGAGGCTTTGCGGCCCGATGTGGACCTGCCCCCCGGCGAATATGGCTTTATTCAGACCGCCGGCGGCGTGGGCTTGGGCGCCGCGCAGGTCAGCACCAGCACCGCGCGGGTCTTTGATTTCGCGGTCGGCAGCGCAGAGCAGGGCAGCCGCGAGGGCGCTCTGGGTAACCCGGCTGGCAAGGCGGCGGGGCCTGACGCCACGATTGCAACCATCGCCGCCCTCGAAGCGGTGCTGATCGCGGCAGAGCGTTCGTCCTCCAGCCGTACGACCCGCGTCAAGCAGGTCAAGGAGCCCAATTCGGCGCCATCGCTGTACCCCGGCGGGAAATGATTTAAGCGCCTGGCTGTTTTGGTGCGATTTCCATCGGAAGACCAGTGGCTTTCAGCTGCGGAAAGACCTGCTTGACATCGCCCACCACCACAAAGACCAACCCTTGGGCTGAAAAATTGGCCTTGGCGGCTGCATCCACTTGCGGCCCGGTGATCGCCCGCATCAGACGCGGCAGTGTGGCTTCATAGCCCTCTGGCCGTCCCAGCCGGGCGTTGGTTTCCATGGCGTTCAGCACCGATGCGTTGGTTTCAAACGTCGCGGGCAGGCTTCGTATCGCGCCCTCGGTGCCACGCGCCAATTCGTCAGGCGTGATGCCCCGCGTTGCCGAAAAAGCGGCCAGATCGGCGATAATGTGCTGGATCGCATCGCCAGTGTGGCCGGTTTCCACCGAGGTCGCGACCTGAAAACTCCACGGCCCCACCGCCTTGCGGACCGAAGAACCGGCGCCATAGGTCCAGCCCTTGTCCTCGCGCAGGTCGGAGTTGAGGCGCGAGAGGAAATCCTCGCCCAGCGCGTCATTGGCGACATCCAGCGCCTCGCGGCCCGGCTGCCAGCCGCTGAGCGGCAACACGCGCCCCGCGACAATCGCCGATTGGCCCGCGCCCGGGTGATCGACGAAGATGATGCGCGCGGGGGGCACCGGCACCGGCGTGTCCAGCTGTTTGGCGGGGGGCGGCGTCGGCGGCGCGCGCCATGTGCCAAAACTCGCCTCCAATTGCGGCAACAAATGCGCCATGTCGATGTCGCCCACGACGGTGATATGCGCCAGATCCGGGCGCAGCCAGCGGTCATGCACAGCGCGCAGGGTTTCGGGCGTGGTGGCCGCGATGCTGGCCGCATCGCCCAGCCCATCGGTGTCGCGGCCATAGGGGTGGCCGGGGCCATAAATCGCCGGCGCGAACAGGCGATAGGCCATCGCGGTGGGGGTGTCCTCGGCCTCTGTCAGCGCGGCGAGGCGTTGCTGGCCCACCCGCGCCACATCGGCCGCGGCGAAGGCAGGTGCGCGCACCACATCCGCCAGCAACGCCAGCGAGGGCGCCAGATTGGGGCTCAGCGCATCCAGCGTCACCGCGCTGGTATCGAGCGTGGTGCCGGTGGTGATGCTGGCCCCCAAACGCTCGGCCGCCTCGCGCGCCTCGGTGGCGGAACGCGGGTGGCCAGCGGCGTTGGTGCCCTCGTTCAGCATCGCCAGCGTGAACCCCTGCGAGCCCGGTGCGCCGTCAGCCTCGGCGGCGATCCCGGCATCAAGGGTGACGCGGACCAGAACCTTTGGCACGGCGCCGCGCTGTGCCAGCGTGACCGCTATGCCGTTTGATAGACGGGCGTGCTGGGCGGCGGGCCAGCGCAATTCGGTCACTGGCGCGGCGGCGGGGATCACGCGCGGGGCAAAGGCAGGCGCCGGCATTGAGGCATCGGGCGCAGCCGCAAGGCGCGGCGCATCATCGGCCCAGCCGCCCATTTTGGCGCCGTCCTCGGTGCGGGGGCCGGGGGTGATCGCCAGCATCAGCGGCGGCCTGCCCAGCCAGCGCCGCGCCGCATCACGCACCCCGGCAGGCGTCAGCGCGGCAATGGCGGCGAGTTCCGCCTTGTAATGCGCCGGATCGCCCGAATAGAGCAGCCCTTCCGCCAAAGTCGCGCCCTTGCCGCCAAAGCCGCCGACCTCTTCCAGCGCGCTCACTTCCTCGGATACGGCGGTGGTGGCGGCGCGGGTCAGTTCGTCTTGGGAGGGGCCTTGCGCCAGAAACTTGGCGATCACGGCGTCGAAGGCAGGCTCGGCGAGGGCGCGCTGCGTGCCGGGTTTGATGTCCATGCTGGCGGTTACGATGCCGACGTCCTCATACTGGTCCACCCCGGCCGAGACATTGACCGCCAGCTGCTGCCCACGCACCAAAGCATTGTCTAGCCGCGAGGACGACAGCCCGCCCAGAATGCGCATGGCAATGCCCAGCGCCGGCGCGTCGGGGTCGTTCAGGCCGGGGCCGCTCCATACGCGGATCAGCTTGGTGGTGGCGACCTGATCGGTCATTTCGCGCCGTACCGGGGCGGGCAGAGTGACGGGCCCCGCCGCCACCGGCAGAACCGCGGGCCCGCGCGGAATATCACCGAAATATTGGGTCACCAGACGCTGCGCCGTCGCCACATCTATATCGCCAGACAGCACCAGAATGGCGTTATTGGGGGCGTAATGCTCGGCGAACCACCGGCGCACATCGGTCAGCGTGGCGGCATCCAGATCGCCCATCGAGCCGATCGTCTGATGCCGGTAGGGATGGCCGACCGGAAACAGCCCCTCACCAATCGCATATTGCTCCAGACCATAGGGCTGATTGTCGCCCTGCCGCTTTTCGTTTTCGACCACGCCGCGCTGCTTATCCAGCTTGTCCTGGGTGACGGCGCCCAGCAGGTGGCCCATGCGGTCGCTCTCGATAAACAGCGCCAGCGGCAGCGCGCCGGTGGGCACGGTTTCGACGTAATTGGTGCGGTCCGGCGAGGTCGAACCATTGGTCTGGGTGGACCCGGCGGCCTCCAGCGGCGCGTCGAAATTGGCGATATTCTCGCTGCCGCCAAAGAACAGATGTTCATAGAGATGCGCAAAGCCGGTGCGCCCGCGCGGCTCGTTCTTGCTGCCGACGCGGAAATAGGTGGTGACGCCGACAATGGGCGCCTTGCGGTCGGTATGCACCAGCACCGTCAGCCCATTGGGCAGGGTGAAGCGTTGATAGGGGATGTCCACGCTGGCCACCAGTTGCGTCAGCGGCGCGGGCTGGCCTTGCGCGGCGGCGCTGGCGGATGGCAGGGCAAAGGCCAGAAGCAGGGCGGGGCGAAGGAGCATGGCAAGACCTCTGGCGTAAATGGGGCTGCGCGCCGGTTGGGCGGTCAAGACCAACCATGCCAGCGTGGCAATATTTCACAAGTTTGATCGTGGCCCCTTGTGTTGCTAAATGGTCACATTACCTGTTGCAGGAACAGGAGGCACTTTCCCTATGAACCTCGAAAAATTCACCGACCGCGCCAAGGGCTTTTTGCAGGCGGCGCAGACATTGGCCATCCGCCAGAACCACCAGCGGATTGCGCCTGAACATCTGCTGAAGGCACTGTTGGAAGACGAGCAGGGCATGGCCAGCGGCCTCATCGCCAAGGCGGGCGGCGGGGCGGCGGTGGCCACGCAGGAAATCGACAAGGCGCTGGCGAAAATACCGGCGGTGTCGGGCAGCGGCGCGCAGAGCACGCCGGGCCTCGACAATGACGCGGTGCGCGTGCTGGACACCGCCGAGCAATTGGCGGCCAAGGTAGGCGACAGCTTTGTGCCGGTGCAGCGGATTTTGCAGGCCTTGGCGATGTCGGCGGGGCCGGCGGGGGCGGCGTTGAAGGCCGCCAATGTCACAGTGCAGGCGCTGGAAACGGCCATTCAGGACCTGACCGGTGGACGCAATGCCGACAGCGCCTCGGCGGAGAACACCTACGAGGGGTTGAAGAAATTCGCCCGCGATCTGACTCAGGCAGCGCGCGATGGCAAGCTGGACCCTGTCATCGGCCGCGACGAGGAAATCCGCCGCACGATCCAGATTCTGGCGCGGCGCACCAAGAACAATCCTGTCTTGATCGGTGAACCCGGCGTAGGCAAAACCGCCATTGCGGAGGGGTTGGCGCTGCGGATTGCCAATGGCGATGTGCCCGACAGTCTGCGCGACCGCCGGCTGATGGCGCTCGATATGGGCAGCCTGATCGCAGGCGCCAAATACCGCGGGGAGTTCGAGGAACGGCTGAAATCGGTGCTCGACGAGGTACGCGGGGCCGAGGGCGAGATCATCCTGTTCATCGACGAAATGCACACGCTGATCGGCGCGGGCAAGAGCGAGGGCGCGATGGATGCGGGTAATCTGCTGAAACCTGCGCTGGCGCGCGGCGAACTCCATTGCATCGGCGCGACGACGCTGGATGAATATCAGAAATATGTCGAGAAAGACCCGGCGTTGCAGCGGCGCTTCCAGCCGGTGTTCGTCGGTGAACCCACCGTAGAGGACACGATCAGCATCCTGCGCGGGCTGAAGGATCGCTACGAACTCCACCACAAGGTGCGGATCACCGATGGCGCGATTGTCGCGGCGGCGACGCTGTCCAACCGTTACATCGCCGACCGCTTCCTGCCCGACAAGGCCATCGATCTGATGGATGAGGCCGCCAGCCGCATCCACATGGAAATGGAGAGCAAGCCCGAGGAGATCGAGAACCTCGACCGGCGGATCATCCAGCTGAAGATTGAGGAAATGGCGCTGGCCAAGGAAAGCGACATCGCCAGCAAGGACCGCCTCGACACGCTTCGCGGGGAACTGGCGAATCTGGAGCAGCAATCGGCCGAACTCACCACTCGCTGGCAGGGCGAGCGCGACAAAATGGCCGCCGAGGGGCGTGTCAAACAGGCGCTCGACGCCGCGCGGGTGGAACTGGAACAGGCCCAGCGCGCCGGCGATTACAGCAAGGCGGGCGAGCTGACCTATGGCCGCATCCCCGATCTGGAGCGGCAATTGGCCGAGGCCCAAGGCGCATCCGCCAACGCCATGCTGCGCGAGGAAGTGACCGCCGAGGACATCGCTGGCGTCGTCGCCCGCTGGACCGGTGTGCCGGTCGAACGCATGTTGCAGGGCGAGCGCGAGAAGCTGCTGAAAATGGAGGAGGTCATCGGCGGGCGCGTCATCGGCCAGAAGGATGCCGTGGCGGCGGTGTCACGCGCGGTGCGCCGGGCGCGCGCCGGCCTGCAAGACCCCAACCGGCCTTTGGGCAGTTTCCTGTTCCTAGGCCCCACGGGCGTCGGCAAGACCGAACTCACCAAGGCGCTGGCGGGTTTCCTGTTCGATGATGACAACGCCATGGTGCGCATCGACATGTCCGAATTCATGGAAAAGCACAGCGTCAGCCGTCTGCTCGGCGCGCCTCCGGGCTATGTCGGCTATGACGAAGGCGGCGTCTTGACCGAGGCCGTCCGCCGCCGCCCTTATCAGGTGGTATTGTTCGACGAGGTGGAAAAGGCGCACCCCGATGTGTTCAACGTGTTGTTGCAGGTGCTCGATGACGGGCGGCTGACCGATGGGCAGGGGCGGGTGGTCGATTTCACCAACACGCTGATCATTCTTACCAGCAACCTCGGCAGCCAATATCTGGCCGCGCTGGGCGATGGCGAGGATGTCGCCGCCGCCGAGCCGCAGGTAATGGAGGTGGTGCGCGCGCATTTCCGCCCCGAATTCCTCAACCGGCTGGACGAGATCATCCTGTTCCACCGTCTGGGCCTCGAACATATGAGCCCGATTGTGGCGATCCAAGTGGGGCGCGTTGCGGCGCTGCTGAAGGACCGCAAGATCACCCTCGACCTCACCGAGGCGGCGCAGCGGTGGCTGGGCCGGGTGGGCTATGACCCGGTGTACGGCGCACGGCCCTTGAAGCGCGCGGTGCAACGATATTTGCAAGATCCGCTGGCCGAACGGTTGCTGGCGGGTGAAATCCCCGATGGCAGCAAGCTGAAAATCGACGAGGGCGAAGGCGCGCTGGCGATTACCGTGACCTAAGTCTCACACGACAAAGGCCCGGTTGACCTAGCGTCAAGCACACCTTAATTGATCAGTTAAACGACGGTCAATTAAGGTGTGCGCCTCATGAAACTCTCCTCTCAGATTGCCGCAGTGGTCACCGGCGGCGCTTCGGGCCTTGGCGCCGCCACCGCGCGCGCCTTGGCCGCCAAGGGCGTGCGGGTCGCCATTTTCGACATGAACGCGGATGCTGGCGAGGCGGTTGCCGCTGAAATTGGCGGGGTATTCTGCGCCGTCAACGTCGCCGACGAGGCCAGCGTCGATGCCGGTTTCGCTAAGGCACGCGCCGCGCACGGGCAGGAACGCATTCTGGTGAACTGTGCCGGCGTCTGCCCGGCGGTGAAATCGGTGGGGCGTGACCGGGAAACCGGCGCGGCCAAACTCCACGCTTTGGAGGTGTTTGAACGCACCATCGCCATCAATCTGGTGGGCACATTCCGCTGCATCGTCAAATCGGCGGGGGGCATGATCATGGCCGATCCGCTCGATGCCGACGGCCAGCGGGGCGTCATCATCAACACCGCCTCTGTCGCCGCCGAGGACGGGCAGATCGGCCAGAGCGCCTATTCCGCCAGCAAGGCCGGGGTGGTCGGCATGACGCTGCCCATCGCCCGCGACCTGATGAACGAAGGGGTGCGCGTCAACACCATCCTGCCGGGCATCTTTGAAACGCCGATGATGAAGGGCCTGCCCGAAAAGGCGCAGGCCGCGCTGGCGCAGATGATCCCGTTCCCCAAACGCCTTGGCCGGGCGGAGGAATATGCCAGCCTCGCGCTGTTCCTGATCGAGCATGATTACATGAACGGCGAGGATGTGCGGCTGGACGGCGCGATCCGCATGGGTCCGCGATGAGCGCAGCCCCCCCGTTATCTGTGCCGTTAAACGCGCGCGAAACCTTGCTCGATACGGCCAGCGCCTTGATGCGGGGCGGTGATACGGTGGATATCTCGCTGTCCGAATTAGCGGCGCGGTCGGGGCTGAATTCGGCGCTGGTGAAATATTACTTTGGCAACAAGGCGGGGCTGCTGAAGGCTCTGCTGGAACGCGAATGGGCGGGGATTGTCGCCACCGTCGATGCGCTGCTGGTCAAGGACCTGACCCCAGAGGCCAAGCTGCGCATCCATATGGGCAAGGTGGTCGATAATTTCTTCCGCACCCCCTACACCCACCGCCTGTTGATGCGGATGATCCGTGAAAGCGCGCCTGATGAGGCGCAGCGCCTTGCTGACACCTATCTGGCGCCGCTGCTGCGCGCCTATGAGCGTTTGATCGGCGAGGGGGTCGCGGCGGGGGTGTTCCGCAATGTGGACCCGCAATTGTTCTATTTCACCGTGATCGGCGCGGCGGACAGGTTTTTCAGCGCGCGGCTGGTGCTGCGTTATTGTTCCGACACCGATGTGCTGGATGAGGCGCTGCGCGACCGTTACCGCGCGCATTTGAATGATTTCGTGGTGGCGGGCATTCTGGTGCCCCCTGCGGAGATTAGTGAATGAGCTGGCATATCGGGGTGATCGGCGGATCGGGTCTTGCCGAGGGGCTGGAACTGGACGACGCCCAGACGATCCACGTCGATAGCCCCTTTGGCGCGGCCTCTGGCCCGGTGACGCAGGGTCGGATCGCGGGCGTGCGGTTCAGCTTTCTGGCGCGCCACGGGGCGGGGCATGCGCTGCCGCCCTCAGCCGTCAATTACCGCGCCAATGTCGATGTGCTGAAACGATGCGGCGTCACCGATGTGGTGGCCTTGTCGGCGATCGGGTCCTTGCGAGAGGATATGGCGCCGGGGCATATGGTAGTGGCGGATCAGTTCATCGACCGCACGCATGGCAGGGCGGGCACATTCTTTGGCCCCGGATTGGTGGCGCATGTCAGCATGGCCGATCCGGTCTGTGCGCGGCTGACGGCTCTGCTGGCCGATGCGGCGGAGGGGGCAGGGGCCACCACCCACCGCGCCGGCTGCTATGTGGCAATAGAAGGCCCGCAATTTTCCACCCGCGCCGAAAGCCGGATGTACCGCGCATGGGGCGCCGATGTGATCGGCATGACCGCCATGCCAGAGGCGCGCTTGGCGCGCGAGGCCGAACTGCCCTATGCTCTGCTGGGCATGGTCACCGATTACGATGCTTGGCGCGCGGAAGAGGCCGGCGTGGAGGCCGCGGAGGTGTTCGCCACTATGAAGGCCAATGCGGAAATTGCGCGCGCCGCAGTGCGCAAGCTGGCCGAGGCGTTACCCGCCCATCGCGAACCAAGCCCCATCGATACCGCGCTGACCCATGCCTTTGCCACCGCGCCAGCCCAGCGCGACCCCCGAATGATCGACCAGTTGGGGGCCATCGCGGGCCGCGCCTTGGCCCCGCGCTGATGGGCGCGGGGCGTTAGCTGTTATCCGCCCTTCGCCGCGCCATGCGGAGCGAAAGCGGCGGAGATCGAACAGGCTGCCGGGCCCAGAATGAACACAAACAGCACCGGCAGAATGAACAGGATCAGTGGCACGGTCATAATCGCTGGCAAACGCGCGGCTTTTTCCTCGGCGCGCATCATGCGTTCGTTGCGGAATTCCGCCGATAACACGCGCAGGGCGCTGGCCAGCGGGGTGCCGTAACGCTCGGTCTGGATCATGGTGGTGACCACGCCCTTCACCGAATCGAGTTTCACGCGGTACGCGAGGTTTTCAAAGGCTTGGCGCCGTTCGGTCAGGAACGACAGCTCGATGGCGGTCAGCGCGAATTCATCGCCCAGTTCCGGATAGGCGCGGCCCAGTTCGCGCGCCACGCGGTTGAACGCGGCGTCAACGGTCAGGCCGGCCTCGGCGCAAATCACCAGCAGATCCAGCGCGTCGGGAAGCCCCTTGCGTATCAGCAGCGTGCGCTTTGACACCAGATTGTCGACATACATGTCGGGCCCCTTATAGCCCAAAATCAGCGCGGCCGCGAAGACCATGAAACGCTTTGTGCTGCCCCAGGTGGGGAAATCCCCCGACCAATATACAAAATAGGCCGCCGTCAGCCCAAACACGATGGGCAACACCATGCGGGCAAAGATAATGGCGACGCCATATTCCTTCTTGCGGATACCGGCCTGCGCCAGCTTTTGCTGGACGACGGTCAGCTGGCTGTCTTGCAGAACCTGCAGCTTTGACATCCAGCTGGTGAGGAGGTCGGTCGCTTCGTTCTTGCGGACGATTTGCGCGCGTTTCTTGGGGGCATGCTGGGTGATGCCGGCCTTCAGCTGCTCGCGCCGCTCGTTCAGCGCTTTCAGGCGCTTGGTCATCGGATCGCGGATGGTGATCGCGGTGTAGATGGCATAGAATACCATCACCGCTGCCGCCGCCGCCATCAGCGTGCCGACGTAGATCACGTCGACGCCCATGATCATGGGATGTCCGGTGGTATTCATGATGCCGTCCCCCCCATCAAATTTCGAAATTGATCATTTGGGCCATGATGAAGGCGCCGATGCCCATCCAGCACAATCCGCCCAAACCAATCACCGTCAGCATGCCGCCTTCCCAGAATCCCTTGAGATAATCGGGGTCGGTCATCTCGATCATGCCGAACACCATGAAGGGCAGCACGCCGATGATATAGGCCGATGCCTTGGCTTCAGAGCTCATCGCCTTGACCTTCAGCTTCATCTGCGCGCGTTTGCGCAGCACATCGGCCAGGTTGGCGAGGGTCTCGGCCAAGTTGCCGCCGGTCTCGCGCTGGATCGCCAGCGTGATACAGAAAAAGCTGAATTCGGCCATGTTGAGCCGGTCGGCGCTGTCTTGCAGGGCGTCGTCCATGGCGCGGCCAATGCGCACACGTTCGGTAATCAGCTTGAATTCCTGGCCGACGGGGCCGGGCACTTCCTGCCCCACCACCACCAAAGTTTCGGTCACCGGCAGGCCAGAGCGAAGCCCGCGCACCAGCAGTTCGATCGCGTCGGGGAATTTGGAGGTGAACTGGGTATATCGCCGCTTGATGTGCCAGCCGACCACCATATGCGGCAGCGCGGCACCGACCAGAACCCCGACGCCCAAGCCCAACAACGGTGCGCCGGATTTCAGAAACACCAATATGGCAACAACCACCCCGAGCCCGATCGAGCTTTGCGTATATTGCGCGAGGGTCCAGCCCTTGCCGGTGCGGTTCAGCCGCAGTTGCAGCGCGACAATGCGCGATTCAGATCCGGCGATTTGATGTGTCTTGGGCTTGCGCTGGGCGACGGCCTTGCGAAACTGCGCCTCGACCCGGTCCAGCGAACTGTCCGAATGGCGAAAGCGCACGGCCTGCATACGGCGCGCAGCCTCCTTGCCAGCGTTCGGCCCCGACAGGGCCACCGCCGCGATCAGCAGGAGGAAAACGAGCCCTCCGGCAAGCATCAGGAGCTGGCTTATCGACACACAATCCCTTTCGCGTCAAACGGCGACATCGCATGACGTCGCCGGTTCGGTCTGCCGCATGGACATATCACCGGGCTGCGGCCTTGGCCTTTTTCGGTTCCTTCTTGGACATCAACCCTTTCAGATCGAAACTGCCCAGCAAGGATTTCTTCGGCGATGCGACCAGCTTGACTTCGGTTTCGGCCTCGCCCGAATGAAGGATGGATTCTGCGATCTCGCGAATGGCGATGGCGGCCTTGCTGGCGCGGTTCGCCTCGACGAAGGTCTGGCCCAGCTTGGCGGCATGGCTGGCGGCCTTCAAATCAAAGGGGACCACGAAGTTCACCTTGCGCTCGATCGAGGCCTCGAAATCAGCGCGGCTGATCTCCAGATTGGCTGGGTGGACCTTGTTGGCCACTACCATCAAATGGGCATGGCCAGCGTTGGCTTTCAGCCACGACAACACGCGGATCGAATCGCGCGCGCCGGCCAATGTCATCTCCGTCGCCACCACCACAACGTTGACGTCGTTCAGCAGATGCGGGAAATTGATCATCATGTTGCGCGGCAGATCGATCACCGTCATTTCAAACGCGTGACGGAATTCTTCCTGCAGGTGCAGGAAAGCCGCGCCGTCGGTGATCAGCGGCTGGCTGATCGGAGCCTCTGCCGACAGGATGGCGAGGTTGTCGTTGGCGCGGATCATCGCGCGTTCGATAAACAGGCCGTCGATGCGGCTGGGGGTTTCGATGGCGTCGGTGAGGCCCCGGCCCGGCTCCAGATCCAGCGTCAAGGCGCCGGTGCCAAAGTGGATATCGAGGTCGAGCAGCGCGGTCGGCTGCTTGTGATCGGACGACAGCGCCCAGGCCAGCGATGTCGCCAGCGTCGATGCGCCCACCCCGCCGCGCGTGCCGATGATCGCGGTGGAAATGTGCATCTGCGCAGCATTGGGGTCGGCCTGCTTGGGCGCGGCAAAGATGGCCTGTGCATGGGTCAGCGCGTCACGTACATGCGCGGCCGATAGGGGCTTCAGCAGGTAATCATGAATGCCGCTGGCCATCAAATCGCGATAGAGGCGCACATCGTTGACTTGGCCGATCGCCAAGACAACGGTGCCCGGCTCGCAAACCTCGGCCAGCGCATTGATGTCGCTCAGCGGATCGCCGCTTTCCGACAAGTCGATCAGCAGGATGTTGGGCGAAGAGGTGATCGACAGCGACTGCACCGCATTGCGCAGGCCGCCCTTGTTGCATTTTTCGGGGGCCCAGCCCATTTCGGCCACGACCGCCCGCATGACATCCAGCGATGCTTCGTCGCAGATGAAGGCTGCAAAGGCGTCGCGGTTGCCTGCTACGCCGGGTTTCCAGGGTGCGTTCATGGTTTAGCTTCCGCTCTTGGTGGTATCGGTCTTCAGCGCGCCGCCCTTGCCGCTGACCGGTGTGCCGATGAAGGCGTTGATGGCGCGGTTGGTGTTCTCCACAGACGTTGCGCCGGTGCTCTTTGCGCCCTTGATCAGATCATCCGGGTTGGCGATCATCGCGGCCAAATTGCTGTTGACCGCGCAGCCATAGTTGCTGGAGGTGGCGTTCCGGGGGTTGGCCTGAGAATTGGCGGACCAATCGGGGCAATGCGGCACAGTGGCGCTGGCCCGTACGATCACCACCCGCGCGGTGCCGGCGTTGACATAGCCCGCGGTCATCGTCGTTTCGTGGCTGAGCAGCAGGCCAAAGCGCGCCACGGCGGCCGACACCTGAGCGCGGGTTTCCTCGCTGGCCAGGGGGTCTTCCAGGCTGATGCGATCACCGTAGCGCAGGTCCATGGCGTTAAACCAGTCGGCAAGCCGTTTGGTTTCGCCCGAAGCCAGCCCATTGCTGCTGGCGGTTACATCCAGCGAGAAGCTGGCGTGATCAACCACCGGCTGATGAATGCTGTAAAGCGAGCTGTTGGTGGGGATGCCGCCGCAACCCGCCAGCGACAGGCCCACGGTCAAGGCGATCGCGGTGCGCAAGGACCAGCCAGTGCGTAAGCCGGGGGCGTGACGGAATTTGGAAAGGGTCATGGGTTTAACCTTCTGTCCTGCGCTTAATTCAGCGAAAAGCCGGGCTGGGCCTGGCTGTCGGCAGATGCCGCGTGGGTGGGCTTGTCGGCGGCCGCGTGGTCACCTTTGGTTGGCGTTGCGGACGGGGCCTCTGCCGATGTGGGGCCGGGGCGCAGGCCGCCGGTCTTGCCATCGGTGACCATATTGCCCAGCAAGCGCTGCACTTCGTCGGGGTTGCGCAGACCGTCGGTGGGCAATTTGATGTCGCCATCGTTGGTCGGCTTCACCAGATAGGGCGTGACGACAATCACCAGTTCGGTCTCGCCCTTTTGAAAGCTGGTCGATTTGAACAGATTGCCGATCACCGGAATATCGCCGGCGCCGGGCAATTGCTGGATGGTATGCGTGGCGCTGTTCGACAGCAGGCCGGCAATCATCATGCTCTGGCCAGAACCCATTTGCAGCGTGGTTTCGGCGCGCCGCGTGGTCAGGCCCGGAACGACAAAGCCGTTGAGGGTGACCGAATGGCTCGAATCGAGCTGCGAGACCTCGGGGCGGACATGCAGCGAGATATCGCCATTGGCCAGCACCGTGGGGGTAAAGGCCAGACTGACGCCATAGTTCTTGAACTGCACCGTCACCGCGCCCAACCCCTGCGACATCGGGATCGGGAACTCACCGCCGGCGAGGAAGTCAGCGGTTTCGCCCGACAGTGCGGTCAGATCCGGTTCGGCCAGCGTGGTGACCATGCCGACCTGCTCGCCCAGATCCAGCGCGTCCAGCAGGTTGAGGCCAAGGAATTTGCCCGCCAGCGACAGGGTGGTGCCGTTGGTGATGGGGTTGATTCCGGTGCCGGCATTGCTGCCGATCGGCAAGCAAGTGGCCGGATTACTGCAGGCTGCGGAATAAATCGGAGTCGCCACCGTGCCATTTCCGCCCAGCGGCTGGCCGGGATAATAACCGTTGTTCCAACCCGCTCGCCCCTGACCGATGCCAAACTGCAACCCGCTGCCGCCGTTCGAAATCGACGAGAGGTTCGAGCCCACCTGCCGCGCCCATGAACGCGTCACCTCGGCGATGCGCACCCGCAGGTGAACCTGCAAGGGGGTGGCGGTTTTCAGGCGGTTGACCACCATGATTTTCAGGGCTTCATCGCCGCCAGCCCTTACGCCGGGGTTGAGCGCGCTCTTGATCAGCTGCTCGGCCTGTTGGCTGTCGAGCGGCGTCGCCACGGTGCCGCTCAGCACGGCCATTTGGCCCGCCATCGTCACGTGAATATCCGCATCCGGAAAAGCCGCCCGCAGCATGCCATCGACAGAGGTGGAATTCTGCGCAACCATGATATTGGCCGAATAGACCACAGCCCCGCTGGCGCTGGTGGCGAACACCGTCGCGGCGCCAAAGGCCCGGCCAAACAGGTGGATCTGGTGGTTGTTGTTGACGTAGACGTCGGCCGCTTCGGGGTTGGATGTCCACACGCTGTTGACGCCAGAGGGCAGATTGATGATCTCGCCCTCGCCGATGCTCAGCATCAGCTGGCGCGATGCTTTCTCGACGCCGGCGGGCGGCTGGGCCACCCCCGCACGCTGGCCCGAAGGCGCCGCAACATGGTGATGCGCGGGTTTCGCGGATGCAACGCCCGCCATGGCAATCAGCGCCACACCGGCAAGCGCCAGTGATGCACGGCCAAGGGAATGAGTACGTTTGTTCATATTACATCGCCCCCGCAGCGGCAGGTGCCGCAGCGCCAAGAGTGGAACCGGCACGGCGAGAGCCACTGCCCAGATTGTTCATGAGGTTGGTAGTGGCGCCGATCATGCCATCGCCGCCCTCGGTGGGGGCGGTGACAGTGTTGCCGCGCACCACGCTGACACCGATGCTGTGCCCGGCATGACCCAAGGGGTTCGCCGCAACCAGCGGAGCGACGTGCTTGGTCGTCAACTTGCGGCTTTGAAAGCGCGAGACGTCACCCCCGGTCGAGAAGCTGGTGGCGCCTTCGATCTGATCATGCGCCACGTCGGCGCGGCCGGGTTTGGTCATTTGCGTCGTGCCGGATGCCAGCGCGCGATCATAATCGGCCTGGGTGTCGGCGATGGCGCGCAGCGTCATGTCGAGCGTGCCGACGTTCTGGGCGACTTCGATCTTTTCAGCGATGCGCGGGGTCACTTCCAGCGTTACCGTCGCAAAGCGGTGCACAACGGTTTTGCCATCGGGTGTCGATTCGCTGGTGGGCGACTGATCGGTGGCCAATACGCGGATATTGCGCAGGATCGTCTCGGTGACATTGAACGGGGTGGATGATTCCTGCCAAGCGCCCATGACTTTTTGCGTCAGCATCAGATCGACATGGTCGCCCGGAAACACAAAACCAGCGACCGAGCTTTTGTCGGAAACGGGGATGGTGATGGCGCGCATGCCGGGGCTGAGCGCGGCGGCAAGGAAGCCCCGGTCGCCCGGCGCCACCAGCGAGCCTTGCGTCAACGGCTGGCCGGCGCTGATCGGATAGCGCACCACGGTGCCGATCAGCTTGCTCATGTCAAAGGAGGCCTTGCCGTCGATGAAATAGGCGTCCTGAACCATGTTCTTGGGCCATTCCTGAAAGCCGACCGAATCTGCGGTGATGATCGTTCCCACCGGCAAGGCATGTTGCGCCACCAGCACGCGCGGCCCCTTGGGCGCCGCCACAACCGCCTGCACCACAGGCGCGGCAGCCCCGGAAATCATGCTTTTGGCAGCAAATGCCATCACACCTGCGGAGACCAACAGGCCTGCCATCAACAGTAGTTTTTTCTGGTCCATGGCTCTGAAGGCCCCTTAGGTAAACGCGTAGTTGAGCCGGTAAGATCCGGCAAAATGGTTAATTATCCGTCACCCGAACCTTCCGCTGGCCTGCGCAAGCGGAAGATAATCGGTGACGAGTACCCAAAGCCCCGCCAAAGCGATGGCAATTCCATAGGGAACGGCGATTTTATCGCGGTTGCGCCGGGCTATATGCCAAGCGGCAAAGGCCACCGTCAGCACGCCGCCAGCGATCGCCATGATCATCAGCAGCTTCATGAAGATCACCGGGCGAATCCACAGCGCCAGCGCGGTCAGCAGCTTCACATCGCCGCCGCCCATCGCCCGCAGCGCAAACAGCACCGCCAGCACCGCAAAACTTGCCGCCGCCACGCCCAATTGCCAGCCGATCTGCATATAGCTGAGCCCGCATGCCCACCAAAACAGCGGCGCGGCCAAGGCAATGCCGCCGTTCAGCCAATTATCGATCTGGCGCCGGCGGATGTCGGTAAACGCCGCAAACACCAGCGCGATTGCCAATGCGCCGAGCAGGCCGTAGGTGAGATTTGCAAAGTGCATGGATCGGTCCCATTTCGAATATGGGGATGGTCTAGCGCATAGGACTTACCAAATAGTAACCAAGCGGTTGAGAACAGGGTCGGGTCAATGACGGAAAATAGGGCGGATATCGCCGCCGTAATCGGCACAGGGCCATACCGCCGCGCCATCCCCCCCACCGCCACCGAGAGCCGCTGGGCCGCCGCCGATGGCACGCAGATCCGGCGGTTTGACTGGAATGTGCCTGCGGGCATCCAACCTCGCGGGTCGATATTGTTCATGCCGGGGCGCGGGGATTTCTATGAAAAATATCTGGAAACCCTGGCCCATTGGCATTTGATGGGGTGGAATATCGTCAGTTCGGACTGGCGCTGGCAGGCGGGCTCTGGCCGGCTGGGCGGCGATCAGCATACCGGGCATGTCGATGATTTTGCCACTTGGGTGGCGGATCTGGCGGTGCTGTGGGCGGATTTTCGCGCGAACACGCCGGGGCCGCATGTGCTGATCGGCCATTCGATGGGCGGGCATCTGGTGCTGCGCGCCCTTGCCGAAGGGGTGGTGGACCCCGACGCCATGGTGCTGAGCGCGCCTTTGCTGGGGATGCATGGGCTGGGGCTGCCGTCCTCGGCGCTGCACTGGATCGCGCGCCGCATCGTGGCGCTGGGCCGGCCAGAGCGGCGGGCGTGGCGGGTCAGCGAAAAACCCGGCTCCCCCGCCGACAAGCGCATCCAGCTGCTGACCCACGACGCAGGCCGGTATGAGGACGAGCAATTCTGGCTGGAAACACGCCCCGAACTGGAAATGGGCCCGGCGAGCTGGGGCTGGCTGGAACGCGCCTTGGCCTCGATCTGCGTGTTACAGGCGCCGGGGATGCTGGAACATATCACCACGCCGGTCCACATCATCGCCACCCGCGCCGACGCATTGGTCAGCTATACCGCCATCGCGCGAGAGGTGCGCCGGCTGCCGCATGGCGAACTCACCAGCTTTGGCCGCGACGCCGCGCATGAATTGCTGCGCGAGGTGGACCCGATCCGCGATGCCTGCCTGTCCGCGATCGACGGGTTTTTGGGCCGCGTGGTGCCGCTAAGCTGATGCATTTTGACGTGGCGATCATCGGCGCCGGCATGGCGGGGGCCTCGCTGGCGGCGCGGCTGGGGGAACTCGGCCAGCGCGTGTTGCTGATCGAGGGCGAGGAGCGCCCCGGATACCATACCACCGGGCGCTCGGCGGCCTTTTGGCACGAGACTCTGGGCGGCCCGCTGATCCAGCCGCTGACCACCGCATCGGGCGACGAACTGCGCGCCGGCGGCTTTCTGGGCAACCGGCAGGGGCTGAACATCGCGCGGGCGGGGCAAGAGGGCGAACTCGACGCCTTCATCGCCAGCTATCTGGCCAAGGGCGTCAGGATCGAAAAGCTGACCGGCGCCGCGCTGACGGCCCGCATACCCGGCTTGCGGCCAGAATGGACCGCCGGCGCGCTGGAGCTGGACTGCGCCGATATCGACGTCGCCGCGCTGCATCAGCATTATCTGGGGCGCAGCAAACGGGCCGGGGCAGAGTTATGGTGCAAGGCGCGGCTGACCGCAGCGGCGCGCCATGCCGACGGTTGGCACCTCACCATGGCGGATGGCCGCGTGACCGAGGCCGGCATTCTGGTCAATGCCGCCGGGGCCTGGGCCGACGAGGTTGCCCGGATGGCGGGGGCGGCGCCCTTGGGGGTGCAGCCCTTGCGGCGGACCATCGCGGTGCTGCGGGTCAATCCGCCGCCGCCAGAGGATCTGCCGCTGACCATCGACATCGCCGGCAGCTTTTACTTTCGCCCCGATGGCGGGCGCTTGTGGCTGTCCCCGCATGACGAAACGCCCAGCCCCGCCTGCGACGCCGCGCCAGAGGAAATCGACATCGCCATCGCCATCGACCGGATGAACCAAGTGGTCGATTGGCAGGTCGAACGGGTCGAGGCGCGCTGGGCGGGGCTGCGCAGTTTCACGCCTGACCGCATTCCGGCGCTGGGGTTTGACGCGCGCCTGCCGGGGTTTTTCTGGTGCGCAGGCCAAGGGGGCATCGGCATACAGACCGCCCCCGCCGTCAGCCGCCTCGCCGCCGAATTGCTGATGGGGCGCAAGGTGGAGTGGATCGACACGGCGCCCTATGACCCGGCGAGGTTTTAAGGGGGAAAGGTGAAGACCTGGGGGTGTTACACCCCCAGCCCCCCATAATTGTCGGTCTGGTGCCTTGCCGCGAAGCGGCTTTACAGCCTGCGACGCTGCTGCGTTGCGCCACGGGTGATCCAACGCACTCACCCAAACATTCATGGGGTGCAGGGGGGTGAAGATGTTCTTCGGCGGCTATCCGATCACCCCGGCCAGTGCGATTTTGCATTATCTGGCGAAGCTGAAAGAGTTCGGCGTCACCACCTTTCAGGCCGAGGATGAAATCGCCGCGATCGCCTCTGCCATTGGCGCGTCCTATGCGGGGCAGTTGGGGGTGACCATCGATGATGTCGAGCTTCATGGACGATCTCCTAGTCTTGGGGAGTAGAAGGGGGTTAACCTAGCCGGCGGATTAGCCGGGTCCGGAAATCTGATGATAGTATCAAGCGTGAAGTCTTGAGCGGTTTCGATATAAATCTTGCCTCGGGCAGCAATGGCTAGTATTTCGTCAAAATAGGGCTTGGGATACTTTAAAGATTCAATAATAGACCCGATTGGCTGCGGACCTCCCTCCAATAGAGATTGAACCCTAAGCTCAAGGAGGGGCTCTACCTTTCTGTAATACTCAAACCAGAGATCATGTATGCAGCGGAGCCGGGCTGGTTCTTGTAGATGAGTATCCAATGCCACTGAATATGGGACGCCGTGCCCTGCGCTCCATTCGGCCCAGTCGCATCGCGTTTTCCACTCCACGTCGTCGTGAAGCTTGGTCAATTGCTTGACCTCATGGATTTCTAGTTGGCCGCCCATCACCAAGCCGAAGTCGGGCCAATGGTGTCGCTTTTTGCCATCAAACCAATGGGTCCAATGGAAGGGCTGGCTATATATCCGTGTTACGTTTGGATCTAGTTCTGCAAGAATTGCGAATCTGGCCTCATGATCAGACTCGCATTCGATTGCACCCGCAGCCTTGATGCTTCTGATCGCACGCTTGCGTCTACTGGATGACGATCGGACGATCCTTCGGAGTGGGATGGGTGACGGAGTTAGTTGAGCAGGCAATTCCATCAAAGCGCTCCCCGAGACTGCAATCCCGCAAATATGGGGCACTCAGAGTGCGATTCGTGCGACTTTCTCCTCGCCCCATAAGTTTGGATTTTGCGAGTTATCCATTAAGATCTCGCTAAACCGGGGCTTTGGGTCCTAACGTGCTCATTCAGTCAGTCGTCCGGAAGACTTTTGGGGCGAGCGACACCTTACCTTTTCCTTCCCACTTTCACCGCTGCCTCGCTGGCGAGGCTATCAACGCGTTCGTTTTCGGGCGAGCCGGAGTGCCCCTTGACCCATTGCCATTCGACCTTGTGCGGGCGGGCGACGATCATCATTTCGCGCCACAGGTCCTCGTTGGCGACGGGTTCGCGCTTGGAATTGACCCAGCCTTTCTTGATCCAGCCGTGGACCCATTTGGTGATGCCGTCGATCACATAGCGGCTGTCGGTTTGCAGCGTCACCGCGCAGGGCTGGTTCAGCTGGGCCAGCGCGCGGATGACGGCGGTCATTTCCATGCGGTTGTTGGTGGTGGCGGGGTCAGCGCCGACCAGTTCCTTTTCGACATCATCCATGCGCAGCAAGGCCGCCCAGCCGCCGGGGCCCGGGTTGCCCTTGCAGGCGCCATCGGTGAAGATTTTGACTTGTTTCATGGGGCAAATATTCCGCTGCCAGCTTGGGCATAAAATTGCAGACGGCGGGCAAAGGCCATTGGGTCCTTGCGGGTGACCAGCGCCCCCGCCGGGGTGTGCAGCCAGTCATAGGCGCGGGTGGCGAGGAACCGCATCGCCGCGCCGCGCGCCAGCACCGGCATGGCGGCACTCTCGGCCGGGCTGAGAGGGCGCACAGCCTCGTAACCCGCCAGCAGGGCCGCTGAAATATCCGCATGGAACACCGCGCCGTCGCTCGAAAAACACCAGGCCGCATGGGTCACCGCCAGATCATAGGCGAGCGCGTCTGTGCAGGCGAAGTAGAAATCGATCAGCCCCGTGACGCGTGCCCCCAGCATCAGCACATTGTCGGGGAACAGGTCGGCGTGGATGATACCGCTGGGCAAATCCGTCGGCCATTCCCGCGCCAAGGCCGCCCCCTCGCGCGCGACCAGATCGCCAAGGCTGGGGTCGATGGCGGCCAGCCCTTGCGCTCCACAGGCGTCCAGCAGCCGCGCACAGGCTTCGCGGCTCATGCCATTGGCGCGGGGGGGCGCGAAATCGGCGGCGGCGAGGTGCATTTGCGCCAGCGCCGCGCCCACGACATGCGCCTGCGCCGAAGTCGGCTCGCTGACCGATACGCCGGGCAGGAACTCGATCAGGGCGGCGGCTTTGCTGGCGCCAGCCGGCCCGGTTAACATGCGGAACGCCGCGCCGGATCGGTCATGGATGGTGCGCGGCACCGGGCAGCCCCGGTCGGCCAAATGGTCCAGCAAGCCGAGGAAGAACGGCAGGTCCGCCGCCTCGGTGCGTTCCTCGTATACGGTGAGGATGAAGCGCGAAACGCTGGTGTCGATCAGCCAGTTGCTGTTCGATACCCCCTCGGCGATGCCCTTGGCGGACACCAATGTGCCAACGTCAAATTCTGCTATCAGCGCCGCCAAAGCCTCGGCGCCCAGATGCGTGTAGACCGCCATTATTCGGTCAGTTCACGCGGCAGCTTGAACACCATGTTTTCCTCGGCGGAAACCACGGTTTCCTCGCTCACCGTCCGGTGGCGCGCCAACATATCCACACATTCGCGCACCAGAGACTCGGGCGCGGAGGCGCCAGCCGTCAGCCCCAAGGTCGCAACCCCCTCCAGCCACGCCGGGTCAATCTCATGCGCACGTTGCACCAGCCGGGCGGGGGTGCCGAACCGCTCCGCCACCTCGACCAGCCGCATCGAGTTCGACGAATTGGGCGCGCCGATCACCAGCAACAGGTCGCAATCTGCCGCGATTTTCTTGACCGCCGCCTGCCGGTTCGATGTGGCATAGCAGATGTCCTCTGCGCGCGGGCCGTTGATATGCGGATAGCGCGTCCGCAGCGCGGCGACGATATCCGCCGTATCATCGACCGAGAGCGTGGTCTGGGTCAGAAAGCCCAGCTCTGCGTCAGCGCCAAATGGCAGCCGCGCCACGTCCTCCAGCGTTTCGACCAAGGTCATCGCACCGGCCGGGACCTGCCCCTGCGTGCCAATCACCTCGGGATGGCCGGCGTGGCCGATGAACAGGATATGCCGCCCCGCCGCCTGATGCCTCTCGGCCTGACGGTGGACCTTGGACACCAGCGGGCAGGTGGCGTCCAGCCACGACAGCCCCCGCGCATCCGCCGCCGCCGGCACCGATTTGGGCACGCCGTGGGCGGAAAAGATCACCGGCGCGCCGTCGGGCACCTCGTCCAGTTCCTCGACAAAGATCGCGCCCTGCGCCTTCAGCCCATCGACGACAAAGCGGTTATGGACGATCTCGTGCCGGACATAGACCGGGGCACCATATTTGCGAATCGCCTGCTCGACGATTTCGATGGCGCGGTCGACCCCGGCGCAAAATCCGCGCGGGGCGGCGATCAATAAACGAAGCGGCGGCCGGCTCTGTAAGGACGGGGCGTCTGGAAAGGGCTTATTCATGTTGCGGGCTCTAGCGCTTTGCGGCGCGGCCCGCTAGGGCAGGCGCTAAGGATTATCAGGAAGCCTATCGATGACCACCTCACTCCGCCCGTTTTTCGCCGCTGCTGCCGGCCTTGCTGTCACCGCGCTGGTGTCTGGCTGCGCCTCCAAGGGCGAGCTGGTGGTCGATGACGGCATCGGCATTACCGCCGTGCGCACGACCTGCCCGGCGGTGGGCATTCCCAATTACACGGGCGATGTGACCCTGTTCCGCGATGGGGACACGCGTTACGCCTCCGCGATCGATCTGGCCGCCAACATGACCGATGTCCGTGGCACCTGCGATCAGGCCGGCAAAAAGGCCGTGGAATATAACAAGCGCCACCCCAATGCCGCCGGCCAAGTCCGCACCGATGTGACGTTTCACGTCGAGGCCCGCCGCAGCGATACCGCCGGCGCGCGCGATGTGACGCTGCCCTGGTTCATCACGGTGCTGCGCGGCGGCACCTCGGTGGTGTCCAAGCGCATCGGCACCGTTACGCTGCACTTTAACGACGGGCAGGGGCGCACGCAGGCCACCGCCTCCGGGCTGGCGGTGATCGACAAGGCCGACGCCACGCTGGACAAGGCCACCCGCGACAAGATCGAAAAGCACCGCTCGGCCGGCCAAGCCGATGCCGCGATCGACCCCTTGGCCGATCCCGACGTCAAGGAAGCCGTCAAGCGCGCGACGTTTGAGGTGCTGGTCGGGTTCCAGCTGGACGACAAGCAACTGTCGTATAACGCCACGCGGTAAAGCTAGGCCGGTTTCGGGGCTATCGTTTGGCGGATAAAATCGCTAACCCGCGCGCCATGACTGAAACCAAGCTTGCCCCCGCCACGGTCCACGCGACCTTTGCCCGCCATATTGCCGCCGCGCTGGACGCGCTGGAGGCGGCGGGGACGCTGCCCGCCAGCCTGCCCCGCACTGCCGTCACGGTGGAGCCGCCGCGCGATGTCACCCACGGCGATCTGGCCACCAACGCCGCGATGGTTCTGGCCAAGCCCGCCAAAACCAACCCCCGCGCCTTGGCCGAGGCGCTGGTCGGCGAGCTGACCAAAATCCCGCAGGTTGCCAGTGCCAGCATCGCCGGGCCGGGCTTCATCAACCTGACACTGACCCGCGACGTCTGGACCGACGAGCTGACCGCCATCGCCACGCTGGGCGATGATTACGGACGCAGTACGATGGGCGGCGGGGCGATGGTCAATGTCGAATATGTCAGCGCCAACCCCACCGGGCCGATGCACATGGGCCACTGCCGGGGCGCGGTGGTCGGCGACGCGCTGGCGCAGGTGCTGGAGTTCGCCGGGCACAAGGTGATCCGCGAATATTACGTCAACGATGCCGGCGCGCAGGTCGCGGTTTTGGCGCGTTCGGTGCACCACCGTTATCTGGAGGCGCTGGGCCGTCAGGTCGGCGAGGTCGGCGAGGGGCTCTATCCCGGCGATTATCTGGTGCCGGTGGGCAAGGCGCTGGCCGCCGAGTTCGGCGACACCTACGCCGATGCGCCCGAATCAGAATGGCTGACGCTGTTCCGCACCCGCGCGGTGGCGGCGATGATGGATATGATCCGGGCCGATCTGGCGCGCCTTGGCATCCGCCACGATGTCTTTTCCTCCGAAGCCGAACTGCAGGCCGCCGGCAAGCCCGAGGAGGCCGAGGCGTTCCTGCGCGCAGCTGATCTCGTCTATGACGGCGAGCTGGAGGCCCCCAAGGGCAAGCTGCCCGATGATTGGGAGGCAGTGACGCTGCCCCTGTTTCGCAGCACCAAATTTGGCGATGATCAGGACCGGCCGATCAAGAAATCCGACGGATCATGGACCTATTTCGGGGCGGATCTGGCCTATCATTTCCAGAAAGCGCAATCCGCCGACGCGCTTGTCGACATCTGGGGGGCCGATCACGCGGGCACGGTGAAGCGTATTCGCGCGGCCGTGGCGGCGCTGACCACTGGCCCAAATAACGATAAAGCGCCGATCCCGTTTGAGGTGAAGCTGGTCCAAATGGTCGCCCTGCTGCGGAACGGCGAGCCGGTGAAAATGTCCAAACGTTCGGGCAATTTCGTGACGCTGGCTGAGGTGGTCGAGGAGGTCGGCAAAAACGTCGTCCGCTTCACCATGCTGACCCGCAAGCCCGAGGCGCAGATGGATTTCGACTTCGCCAAAGTGGTCGAGGCCTCGCGCGATAACCCTGTTTTCTATGTGCAATATGCCCATGCCCGCATCCGCTCCACCCTGCGCAAGGCCGCCGGAGAGGGCCTGACCCCATCGCCCGCACACTTGGCGCTGCTTGGGCCTGAGGAGCTGGCCTTGGTCGCCTTGGCCGCGCAATTCCCGCGTTTGGTCGAGGCCGCCGCTGCCGCGCGCGAGCCACACCGGGTGGCGTTCTTCCTCGGCGATCTGGCCGCCGCGCTGCATTCCTATTGGAACCTCGGCAATGAACAGCAAGACAAACGCTTCATTGTGTCCGAAAACGAGGCACTTACTTCGGGCAGGCTTTTCCTCGCCCAACAAATCGGGCAGGTTATCCGCAATGGCCTCGCACTGTTGGGAGTCGAGGCGGTAGAGGAAATGTGACATGAGCGGTAACATTGGCGAGCACGGCGTGGAAGGCATCCCCCAGGAATGGCCCGACCACCTGCATCACGAAGATGCGGCCCCGCTTGACCTTGGCGCGCATGATGCCGCGGCGGGCGCTGGGCATGAGGCTGCCGGGCATGAGGCAGGTGACCATTACCAGCCGCAACGCCTCGCGCTGGGCGAACACGATCACCTGCCGTGGCTCGAAGCCGGCGAGGACGAGGAATATCACGAGGTCATCGATTTCCGCCGGGTGATGGCGGTGGTGGTGGCCGGGATCTTGGCACTGGCGGCAGTCGTCGGGGCGATCTGGTTCGGTACGCATCGCCACGACGCGGCGCAGCCGGTCGCCGATGGCAGCACCATCGCCGCGCCAGATGCGCCCTATAAGGCCAGCCCGCAGAACGCTGGCGGCAAGACCTTCCAAGGCACCGGCGACACCAGCTTTGCCGTGTCGCGCGGCAAGAGCCCCACCGAGCATCTGGCCGAAAGTGGCAAGGCGGCAGATGGCGGCGCCGCTGCGGAGGCGGGCGCTGCGGCGGCTGCCGCGTCCGAGGCTGCCGGGGCCAGCGCGGCAAAGCCTGCCGACAAGGCCGAAGCCCATTCTGCCCCCGCCAAACCAGCCGCCAAACCGGCCGCCAGCGACGAGGCTGCCGCCAGTGGCGGCCTCGCGCAGATTGGCGCTTATCACTCGCAGGCCCGCGCCGAACAGGCGTGGGCGCAGCTGTCGGGCGGGCATGAGGCGCTTTCGGGCGTGCAGCACCGCATCACCACCGGTCAGGTGGACGGCAGCACGGTCTATCGCTTGCAGGTGGTGACCGCCGCTGGCGCAGCGGGCGCGCTGTGTGACAAGCTGCGCTCCGCCGGGCTGTCTTGCCAAGTAAAGCATTGAGGGCGTAACGCCGCTGTCCACATCCAAACGCGCCGGCGCCCTTGCGTGCCGGCGCGGTTCCTGCGACGCTGGCCCCTATGATTCCGGCTATTTTCGGCCTGTCGGGCCACACGCTTACCGCTGACGAACGCGCGTTTTTCCGCGATTGCGACCCTGCGGGTTACATCCTGTTTGGCCGCAATGTGGACAGCCGCGCGCAGCTCGCCGCGCTGACCGACGAACTGCGCGGTTTGCACGGCCGCGATCATCTGTTCATCAGCATCGATCAGGAAGGCGGCCGCGTCGCGCGGATGAAGCCGCCGGTCTGGCCCGCCTTTCCCGCAGGCGAACCCTTCGCAAAGCTGTGGGACATCGCCCCCGCCAGCGCCATCGCCGCCGCGCGGGCCAACGCCGAAGCCTTGGGCCGCGACCTCGCCGAGGTGGGCATCAGCGTCGATTTCTGGCCCTGCATGGACGTTCGCCAACCCGGCGCCCATGATGTCATCGGCGACCGTGCCTTGGGCGAGGAACCCCGCCGCGTCGCCGCCTTGGGGCGCGCGGTGCTGGAAGGATTGGCGGCGGCGGGGGTGGCGGGCTGCATCAAGCATATGCCGGGCCACGGCCGCGCCATGGCCGACAGCCACAAGGAACTGCCCATCGTCACCGCCAGCGAGGCCGAGCTGGAGCTGGACATCGCGCCATTCCGCAGCCTGTGCAACGCGCCGGGGCTGCCCGACGCCGCGCGCCCGCTGATCGGCATGACCGGCCATTTGCACCTGCCGGTGTGGGACGCGGAGAACCCCGCCACCCTGTCGCCCACCATCATCCGCGACATTATCCGCAGGGCCATTGGCTTTGACGGGCTGCTGCTGACCGACGATATCGACATGAAGGCGCTCCATGGCCCGATGCCCGAACTGGCGGGGCGGGCCATCGCGGCGGGCTGCGATATCGTGCTGAATTGTTGGGCGAAGATGGACGACATGATCGGCATCGCCCATGCCGTGCCGGTGACCTCCGAGGCCGCCGACGCCCGGCTGACGCGCGCCTTGGCGGCCACAAGCGTTCCCGCGCCCGCTGACCCCGCCCGCCACGCCGAACTCTGCGCCACCCGCGATGCGCTGCTGGCCTTGGGGGGCGCTGCGGCGTGAGCGAGGGTACGCCCCCGCCCTTCATGCCGCTGGGGGCCACCGAGGACGCCGCGCTGTACCTTGAACTCGATGGGTGGGAGGGGCCGCTCGACCTGCTGCTCGATCTGGCGCGGCGGCAGAAGGTTGATTTGCGGAGCATTTCGATCCTCGATCTGGTTGATCAATACCTCGCCTATATCACCCGCGCCGGGGCGATGCGGCTGGAACTGGCCGCCGATTATCTGGTGATGGCGGCGTGGCTGGCTTATCTGAAATCGGCGATGTTGCTGCCCAAAGAGGAGCAGGAGGAGCCCAGCCCGGAGGAACTGGCGCTGCGGCTGCAAATGCGCCTCGCCCGGCTGGCGGCGATGCGTGAGGCGGCGGCAAGGCTGATAGCGCGCGACAGGATGGGGCGCGATGTCTTTGCGCGCGGGAGCCCAGAGGGGCTGGCAGTGGACCGCAAGTCTTTGTGGCAATGCGATATGTTTGCGCTGCTCGCCGGTTATGGCGCGGTGAAAACGCGGACGGCGCCGGTGGTGCATATGGTGCGCGACAGGCTGGTAATGACGCTGGATGTGGCGCTGGCCCGGGTGTCGGCGATGCTGGGCAGCAGTCTGGACTGGATGGATTTGCGCGCCTTCCTGCCGCCCGCCAGTGCGCCCGATTGGGCCGATCCGCAATTGCGGCGCTCGGCTTTGGCGTCCAGCTTTGTTGCCGCGCTGGAACTGGCCAAGGCGGGCAAGGCGGAGCTGGCGCAGGAGGATTGCTTTGGCCCGCTGATGCTGCGCCGGGCCACCGCATGACCGATGACCTGATCCGCGCGGTGGAGGCCGCCCTGTTCGCCGCCACCCAGCCGATGGCCGCGGAGGCGCTGGCCCGGCATCTGGGCGCGGGCGAGGGCGACATTCGCGCCGCCCTATCCGCCCTTGCCGAGCACTACGCCCCGCGCGGCGTGCATCTGGTGACGCGGGGGCAGGGGGCAGAGGCGCGCTGGCATTTCCAGACCGCGCCCGACCTCGCCCATTTGCTGCGGCGCGAATCGGAAGAACCCCGCCGCCTCAGCCGCGCCGCCACCGAATGCCTCGCGATTATCGCCTATCACGAACCGGTCAGCCGCGCCGAAATCGAGGCCATCCGCGGCGTGCAGACCGCCAAGGGCACGCTGGATGTGCTGATGGAGGCCGGCTGGGTGCGCATCGCCGGCCGCCGCGAAGTGCCCGGCCGCCCGGTGATCTATGCCACCACGCCGGGCTTCCTGTCGCATTTCGGGCTGGCCAGCCGGGGCGATCTGCCGGGCATCGACGAACTGCGCGCCGCCGGCTTGCTCGACAGGCCAGAGGATACGGTGATGGACCTGGATGCGGCGCCCGATGCGGGATAATGGGGCCATTGCCCACGATAAATGTCGCGCGGGCTGGCAACTGCGGGGTAAAGCGCCTACATAGGGGTGTAATCCGAGCGAAGGGCCCGTGCGCCCACGCTCTGTTGTTTTCGGGAGTAGTCAGATGTTCGAGTTGTCCCCCCTCAAACTCATCCTTGTGGCCTTTGTGATTCTGGTGCTGTTTGGCAAGGGCAAGGTCGCCGGCATGATGGGCGAATTTGGCAAGGGCGTGAAGAACTTCAAGGAAGGCATGACCGACGAGGCCAACCGCCCGGCAACGCCCCCCCCTTCGCAGATCGCCGCAACCCCAGCCGCCACGACGCCCGCCGCCACGACGCCTGCCGCCGCGCCTGAAACGGTCGCCGCCCCGTCGGACCATCAGGCCTGAGGTCAGCCGTCCGGCGCCGCCGTTCTTTACTCCAACGCCGCCTGCGGCCAAGGTTTCATGCTGCTCGATATTGCCCCGTCCGAATTCCTGCTGATCGCCGCGGTGGCGATTGTGGCCATTGGCCCCAAGGATATGCCGCGCGCGCTGCGCACCGCTGGCCGCTGGATGGGCAAGATGCGGCGCGTCTCGAACCACCTGCGTTCAGGGCTGGAATCGATGATCCGCGAGGCCGAGTTGGAGGAGATGGAGAAAAAGTGGCGCGAGCAGAATGAGGCGGTGATGACAGCGCATCCGCAGACCGATTTCACACCGACGGCTGAGAATATGAGCGCCGAGCCTGCCGCTCTGCCAGCCCCCTCGGCCGAACCGGCGTCCCCGCCGCCACACGACAAGCCGGCCTGACCCCATGGCCCTGATTACCGATATTGACGAAACCCAATCCCCGCTGATGGACCATCTGCTGGAGCTGCGCACGCGGTTGCTGCGTTCGCTGCTGGCTTTGACGGTGACGTCGCTGATCGCCTATGCCTTTGCGGGGCAGTTGCTGGGCTTTCTGGTGCGGCCCCTGGCGCAGGCGTTTCCGCATGGCCGGCTGATCTTCACCGTGGTTTACGAAGGCTTCTTCGTCAACATCAAGGTGGCGGTGTTCACCGGATTTCTGGTTAGTTTCCCTATTGTCGCGAACCAATTATGGGCCTTCGTCGCGCCCGGCCTCTATGCCAAGGAAAAGCGCGCCTTCCTGCCGTTCCTCATCGCCACCCCGGTGCTGTTCCTCAGCGGCGCGGTCTTCGCCTATTATCTGGTGATGCCCAACGCCTTCCGCTTTCTGCTGGGTTTTGCCGGCGATACCGGCGGGCTAAAGCTGGAGGCGCTGCCCAGCGTTGGCGATTACTTGACCTTTGTCATGCAGTTCATTTTCGCCTTTGGTTTCTGCTTTTTGCTGCCAGTGTTCATGATGCTGCTGAACCACGCCGGGCTGGTCTCGCGCCAGCAAATGGTCGACGCGCGGCGTTATGTGATCGTCGGCATCGTGATCATCGCCGTGGTGCTGACCCCGCCCGATGTCGCCTCTGCCCTGATGCTGGCGGTGCCGATGTGGATGCTGTTTGAGGGCTCGCTGGTGTTGATGCTGCTGGGCGAACGGCGCGCGGCTAAAGACGCGGAAGACGCGGAAGACGCGGAAGCGTAAGCTGCGAAGGGGCCCACTTCGGTCAAGCGCAAATGCCAGTGTTTGGCTCAAGGCCGGCGCGAGGGTTTGGCAAATATATTTACGGCGTGCAGGCCTTTCAAATCATCCGAATTCTGTTGCGGGCCGCGGCTATATTGTAAATATTCCTCTGAATTGAGATAAATTTTGCATGTGTTTGTGACGCCATTTCCGAAAATCCGTGGAGTGTATCGATTATGCCGACGACGCTAAACCAGATTTTTGTGAACACGGATATTCCCGCTGGCATCAACGACACAATCACCCTGCCTGCCAACACGATCTCCTATGCCGAGATGGCTTTTTCAGAGGATGGTCTTCACCTGGCACCGTCCTTCATTAACGCCGGCAATTTGGTGCTGACCGATACGCCCAGCAACTATTCCGGCGTTGCTATCCTTTACGTTGACGAGAGCAGTTTCTGGCAGAACGCCATTATTGAGAATGATGGCGTCATGTCGATCAACGCCACCGGCAATTACAGCGGAGCCACCGATGGGGCTTGGGGTATCCGCTCCATTGGCTGGCAACCATCGATCGTCAACACCGGCAGCCTGACGGTCAATTCGGATGCGCAGGCGATTGGTATCGAGGCGTGGGGTGACATCAATTCTCCATTTGGTTATCCCAACTCGCCCACGGCGCCGGCGCTGCTGGAAAACAGCGGCACCATCGCCGCCACGGGGGCCAGCGCCGCGTTTGGGCTTTATGCGGCAGGAAATGGCGGCACTATCATCAATTCAGGCACGATCGAGGCCACCGGCCCCGGCGGGTACACCTATGCCATTTCCGAACCGGCAACCGGCGCCGGCGTGATCGTCAATACCGGATTGATCAAGGCCACCAGCACTAACAACTCGGGTGCCTATGGCATCGCCTTTTACGGCAACGGCAGCCCCCCCGGCAACCACTTCACCATCGTCAATTTCGGCACGATCACAGCCGCCAATGCAATCGCGCAAGCAGGCGGCGGCCCGAATGGCAATGATATCGCGTCCGAATCTGAAGTGGAAATCGACAATTACGGTACGGTCAACGGCACGGTCGCCTTGGCGCTGGGCAACAATATTGTCATCAATCAGGGCACGATCAACGGCACCGTCACTTTGGGGGCCAGTAACAGCATCTATGACGGCACCGGCAGCACCGCGGGGACGGTTGTCTATGGCGGGGTCGGTGCCAATACGCTGATCGGCAATGACAGTTCCACTATCGCCGGATTTACCGGCAATCGCGCCAATTACGCCGTCACCACCAATGCCAACGGCACCGTCACCGTGGTTGACCAGCGCAGCGGATCGCCCGACGGCACCGAAACGCTTTACGGTGTGACACAATTGAAATTTGCCGATCAGACGGTCAAGCTGTCTGGCAGCACTGTTTCAACCTCTGGTTCAGGCCAGTCGTTACAACTCAGCTATGGCGAGGTCCTCAACATATCCACCACCGGCACCGGCGCGGACAGGGTCAGTGGCTCCAGCGGTGTTATCAACCTCGCCAATGCCAGCGCGACCATTACCGGCAATGCTGTATCGGCCAACATCACCGCCGGTACAGGCCCGGTGACGGTCGTGGGCGCCAATAACGCGGTCACGGCGGGCGTGGCCGGGGCCAATATTACGTTGGGCGGAAACGGTATCGCGAGCACATCGGCAGACATCGCCAATTTCACTGGCGCTGGCACCTTGACGGTGCTGGACAGCACCAATGCCCGCGCGGCAGGATCGCATCTGACAATCACCGCCGGCGCAGCTGATGTTTTGGCGGTCACGGGCGGCTCTGACACGATTACCGTGGCCGGATCGGGCAGCGCGCTGACCCTTGGCGGCAATGGCAATGCCACGGCAGACAGCGTGAACTTTGGCGGCAACAGCGGCAGCTTGAGCCTGTTAGACAATGCGGCGGCCAGCGTTACTGGTTCGGGTTTGACGCTCAACGGCGGTAACTCCGACGTGCTTTCGGTCAATGGCTCTGGCAATAGCGTTACGCTGGTCGGCTCGCAATCGAGCATCACGGTGGGGGGCGGTAACACGGTTGATGTCGTTGGCGGCAAGGACCAAGTGACGGTGACTGGCGCCGCAACCCACGTCAGCATTGGCGGCAACAGTCAGATCGCAGCGACGCCCGATCAGGTAAGCTTCGCCGCCGGTGACACCGTCACACAAGCCGCCGGCGCGAATGTTGCCCTGACCGGCGATGGCATTTCGGCAATCATCGCGGCATCCGATCAACTCGCGATCTCGGGTTCGAACGAGAGCGTGGCGGTTACCGGCACGAACGATATCGTCGCAATCGGCGGCAATGGCCAGAACGCCGCGGTAGCTGACGTTGTCGTTGCGACATCTGCTTTGGGCGTTTCATTGGACGGTTTTCCATCTGGACAAGCCCCCACAGGCCTCAGTGTGACCGCGCTGGATAATTCGCGCATCGACATCGAAAGCGATGGGGCGAAGGTTGCTATCGGTCATGCCGACACCATTGGTCTGGCCGGCAGCGCCGAGGTGGTCAGCGCCAGCGGCACCGGCGATCTGGTGTTTCTGGGCGCGAACGGAATTGGCGCCTCGGTCGCCGATTTGGCGAATTTTGCCAGTGGCGGCACGCTGGTCGCCTTTG